>JAABUK010000145.1_pt1 | contig 166162 bp, 120 predicted proteins | sample 5559141 | NCBI WGS metagenome assembly JAABUK01 (sample SAMN10711869, study PRJNA513367) | rock metagenome | isolation source: Antarctica rocks | place: Antarctica: Victoria Land, Pudding Butte nord | collected 2016-01-03
AGATAATTAATTTAATATCTTGGGTATATATTAATATATTATTATATAACGATTAATTATAAAGTAAATTAAAGAGGTAGATATAATATTAATTATAGAATTAATTATAATCTTAATTATAGAGTTAATTATAAAAGTAGTTATAAGATTATTTTAAGATATATTTCAAAATATATTATAAACTAATAATGAAATTATTAAAGAGTATATTATAAATAATAGTAACCTAATAGAGTTATTTAAAGATATATTATAAAATTATTATAAAGATATTTAATAATATATGAAATTATTTAAAGATTAGTTATAGAGTAGTAATATAATTATTTAGGAGTATATACTATAAGGTAATAATAAGGTTATTTAGGAGTATATATTATAGGGTAATAATAAAGTTATTTAAAAGTAAATTATAGAGTAGTAATAAGGTTATTTAAGAGTATAGTATCGGGCAGTAAGAAGGGTATTTAGGAGTACGCTATAGAGTAACAATAGGGCATTTCGGAGTATATACTATAAAGTAATAATAGGGCCATTTAGAGGTATACCATAAGGCAGCAATGAGGCATTTCGGAGCATATACTATGGGGTAATAATGGGGCCATTTGGGGGCATACCATGGGGCAGCAATGGGGCATTTCGGAGTACATACTATGGGGTAATAATGGGGCCATTTGGGGGCATGCCATGGGGCAGCAATAGGGCCATTTAGGAGCACATACTATGGGGCAATAATGGGGCCATTTGGGGCCATGCTATGGGGTAGCAATGGGGGCATTTGGGAGCAGATACCATGGAGCAGTAATAGGGCGATTTGGGGGCATAGTATAGGGTAGCAATAGGCGCATTTGGGAGCATAGTATGGAGCAGTGATGGGGCCATTTGGGGGCATACCATTGGCTAGAATTTAGGAAATGAGATCACGTGAGGAACCTTTCTTGGCGACACATCATAGCCAACCATTCCTAGCGGCTGGGCGGAAAGCTTAAGATGTTCCAATACAATATAGATCTTCCGTGGGGATCTTCGTGGGGATCTTCGGTGACCCTGGCATGCCAAGACCTAACAGGGATTCTCAATATCCCCGCTATCATACCAACGAAAGCTGCAGATTACTACTTTGAGTATGCTACGTGGGTACACCAGCTCGAGCTCCAACCTGCTCGCGTCTCTTAAGCGTCACTTTTGCGTCATAGGTCCTTGGGAGGTAATCCGGGGAGGCGAGTTGCTTCCCACCCTTCCTCTAATTCTATTATTGAGCTCCAAAAGGCCTGATAGCTGTGTGACTCGCAATCTCTATCGTATGATAATACTGTGTTGGCTTGATAAGCTAGTACTAAGGCAAGTATAGCTACTGTACTCGCACAGACTCCTCGTGCTTCTTCGAGAATCCTTCCCTCAATAACTTTGATTATGTTGACCTTCCATCTCAATATGCATTCAATGAACTTCGCATCTGTTATCTTCTTCGTCTTGTCATTGTTGTGCAAAGCACCCCAAATACCCCTAGCAGCCAGTAATAAGAAGTCATCGCCATTCTCTAAGAAATTCGATGCGCTTACTTCGGACCTGCTGGAGCGCTGGTATACACCTGGTCTGGCTATTGCTTTCATACATGGGAATGATACTTTCAGCACAGTATGCTACTTCATCATGCTCTAAATAATTGTCTTTCATACTTGAGTGTTTGGGGCGCTATTTCCACATTACAAGCACGCCAGAATTTTACCTTTCTGATGAGCTGACGGCCGAGGGCGCGAAACACAAATTCTGGCCAAGCAAAATCTACTACTCATACCCACTAACCCAAACGGTGTGGAAAAATCTCCAGAAAATTCCCAGACTTAGGATAGAGTTTAGAGATAACCCTTATCAGATCTTAAGTTCTTCTTCCCATTATGTGGTCAGGAATGAATTATTCAAAGTCTGTGTTTTTTCGGTGGTTTAGCCGTCGAACATGTTTTTGCATGGCCAGAATTAGTGTTTTGCGCCCTCGGGCGAGGCTGATGTTCACAGGGTTCTGGCATTGAGAGATTTCCTGATAGCTCATTGACGACACGGCTAACACAAGTAACCCTCTAGCATGGAACACACCACTCGTTTCACACCTGCGCGAAGACTTCGTCCTCCAAGACGAATGGACGACCTCCCACGCCACCCTCGAAGACGCACTTTCCCACCGCACAGGCATGCCAGGCCACGATAATGCCTGGATGGACCCCAACGGAACATTGCAAGACGTCGTGCGCAAGTTCCGCCAACTCCCAGCTACCGCAGAGATACGGACGAAATGACAATATGCAACATGATGTACATCACTGTCGCCTATTTCACGAAAAGATCACGGGCATAGCGCTCGGCCAATTCCTCAAGGACCGAATCTATACGCCTCTCAACATGACAAGCACTTTCTTCTCACTTTCAGATGCGGAAGCTGCTGTGGACAAGGGAAGAGTGTCCCTTGCGCAAGGCTACTACTGGCTCAACCACTCGCAATCCTACCTCCCAATGTCGTACATGACCACACCAGTCGTCTCCGGTGGCGGCGCCACTATCTCCACCGTCCTCGACTACACAAAATAGCTACGCTGCCTCATAACCACATCCCCTCCCCTCTCACCAGCAGCTCATTCCGCACTACGCTTCCCACGCATCCCTCAATTCGGCGTTCCAGGAGAGCCCACCGGCTCCAGAGGATCGCATATCTACACGTTAGGGCTGGCCATCAGCAATTACCGCGGCGAATTCATGATCTGGCATAGTGGCGGGCTTCCCTGTTTCGGCACTGTTATGGCTTTTCTGCCGAGGTTGCAGTGGGGGGTGGTTGTGATGGCAAATTCGGTGGGAGGGGAGTCTACGGTGGAGCAGGTGCTGATGCATAGGTTGATGGATGATTTGCTGGGTGTGCCAGAGGAGGAAAGGTTCGATTGGGAAGCTAATGAGGAAAAGACACTGAGACAAGGCGCTTACACCCTCTCACACGCTCGCGAAATAGAATATCCCGACGTGCCAGACCCACCACTCCCACTCACCCTCCCCCTGTCCGCCTACGCGGGCGTATATACGCATCCTGCTTACCCACCTTTAAACCTCAGCATAACGAGTCGCCCTCATAAGGATCATTAAAACACTCAGGTTGGCAATGACGAGGGAAGAGAATACCTCACCACCACCCTCCTCTTCCTCAACGACGACTCCACCTCTATATCCCTCCGACACATCAGCAGGGAATTTTTCCTGCATTACTCAAGGGCTTTTACGGAGGGGAATTGGTATTGGGAGGGTGGCGATGAGGATTTGAGGCCAGATCAGGATAAAATTACGAAGGCGGAGTTTGTGATTGGAGAGGATGGCGATGTGAGTGGTATAGGGGTGAATAAGGAGCCGCAGATGGGAAATGCGAGGATTTGGTGGCGGAAGGAGGGGTAAGGGCTAGGGGTAAGTATCTCCGTGCCGTGCCTGGTTGCTTGGATTTTCGCTATCATTTTTTAAATTTTCTGGAATGTCTGGGGTAGTTCTGTTCCCTGGTGATGTAGTAAGTGCGTACCTCGATACACGAATATTCTCAGCTCAGCAATTCCGTATATTCGACCCCGCCATCGTTCCTGTAATTATCATTGATTCAACAGCTAACGCATGAAAATGCGTACGTATATAGGTACGTAGAACGCAAGGCACCGAGAATCATTAAATACGCTATAAATTTCCATGATGAATAATCTCGTCGTGTACCACCCATAAGTAAGCCGGCAGATAATTGTCATTCATCATTCTACCAGGACATATACTAGTATCTGGCATATCTTCGTGTCCGTTTCACGCCGTTCCGCCAAACACGACCCATCAACACGAGCCTACTTCTTCTTTCATATCCATTCAGCCAGAATCTAAATGAAGAGGCAGCTAAACCGACTCGTATTTTTATAGCTCTGCAAACTACAGCGTGTAATATCATCATACTGCTGGTAGATTTGCTTTGTGAACTAAGACAAATGGTCTTGAACCAGAGGGTTTCTTGATCATCTCGAGTTGGCGACGTGTTGTCATAGGGTGATTATATGCGCTTGGGGGTAGCTGCCTCATTGTTCAAAATGAGTTTGAGGATGATTCATGAAGTTCGCCTTTGTCACACGAAATAGCCGTTGGGTCCCTGTATCGCAAGGTAGAGTGTTTATGTGATGTCTTCTTGCAGCGCTAATGGAGCCTGCGAAAAGACAATACGGCTCAGACATAAAACTCCGGCTCAATAAACGCGAATGATCGGTGGTTAAGAGACACTTAAGTGTATCTATCTGTGCAGATATCAACAAACCCTTTGGCATAAATTTCCCCGTCCTAAAGATGATCAGAAGTACGAACCTCGTTGAGCACACGCTAGTATCCATCGTGCATTCACGTTTGCATGTAGCCTTTCATACAGGGTTTCGATGCTGTCCCTTGGAGAATTGGCTTTGCCACAAATCGCAGCGCATATGTACTTGAGAATTCTTTCAGACGAAAGGCGGGTACAAACCTATTCCAAACCACGCCTCTCATGACGACTGGTGCGTCTATGTTATCACTTCCTTAAGAGAGTTGGATATGCTGAACTCCTATGTGTTAAAGTACTGCCCTTAGCAAGGCCAAGATTTGCGAGTGCCCTTGCATATAGTGGGCTCCTGTGCAGTACTGCTCCTGTGAGCCCAGGAACAACTCGCGAGGACATGCTTGGTTGACCACAAGCACTCGTGAGAGGTGCCTTATGGTAAGTCGATCCTCTATGTGTACGTAGCTTCAGTCCATCGAACAATGTGTGAACTTCATTTGAGGAGAAGACACGGGATAGTCGACGCGCGGTAGAGGTCATTCTATCACATGCATTTTGCCTTGGATAGGAGTAGGTCTTTGTAACAAGCGACGCCTTAATTGGTATATCATTGCTCTTGAATGCCACTTGACGCAGCTTCGTCCTCCCGGCAATGCTGACGACGGCTCGGGTACCAATGACTGCCAGAAGCCTGGAAATGACGGGCGTATGAGAATGCTCGCTCCAGGCTTGATATGGTCACTCAAGTCGATTGATACGATGGCAAATGTGAGTGAGAATGATGTGGGCTGGGATGGCAGTACTTGGGTATGGTGCTCTTGGGCTGAAGTGACGATTAGGCCTAAGGGGCTAGATTGTACGCTTGATCTTCATGGCTAGCATTTATAGCAAGATTGCTAGGGTGTTCTCTCCATTGACAGTCCATCCTTCTGCTGAGAGACTTGCTCATCCCTCCCATGATGATATAGGTAGTTGGCTTTTGATACCTGGACTGTAAATTCTCGTGCACGTTCAGTGTCATTAAGTCATTTCTTGCGAGTATTCTATTTCGACATGCTGCAGGGAAGTTTTCATTTAGTGCGTTCATCTAGACCCACGGATCCTCGAGTTGAAGATCAAAAGACAAGTGTTCGCACACAGAAAGATCGCGAATTTGAGCTTTCGCCGAGCGATATGATATGGACCGGTATCATCATCACGATTGCAGACGGTTTCCTTCGAGTCCTGTGGTAAATCCCAAACATCGATTGCATGTATGGAACAGGTCTCTTTGATAACAGACGTCTATGTCTTCATTCCTTACTGCGTGATGTCTGAACGCAACAACGTTCTTGTGGGGTTGAGGTATCTTTCGCGCTTTCAAATCACGCTGTATAAAACGCCCTCCCTTGTCGCATCATTATGAGGATGTGGAATAGAACAGAGAAGAAGTGAATACTGAGGTCAGTATCGAAATCAATCGTCTTGTTCTTTACCGGCTGTAGAGACGGATTCACGACAGGAGATACGATGCTCAATCCCTTCACAAAATGCTACCTTCCTTCTGCAGATTGATCCTAAGCCGCGACCGATTAGGTACCTAATAGTGAGACACTCATCATCTCATGAAAATGCAGCGAAGCAATGACGACTGTGCTTGGCTCGGAGCATACCGACCACCACCCCAGCCTGTCTAGACAAAACTCGGTAATCGCTGCGACTGGATCGACTACGCCGCTCTTGGCGTAGCCTTTTCGGTTTCGGGATTGCTTTGACTTTTGACGCCTTACACACCGGAGCGAGCAAGTTCGTCTCGTATACACCCGAAATTTGACAAGTACTAGTGCTGAAAATTGTGTCGATGGGAAGGGGGAAGCACCGTTAAAAATCTTTCGATTCATGCGCGACATTATTAGGTACGACTACCGTAATGTAGTCTATCCACGCTATCCTCCAGCTTCACTGTTTTATGCTCCATGCCAGTGATAATCATAGAAGCCGTGAAGTAGTAGCCAAGCCGAGGCCTGCCATGCCCGTATTTCTCACCATCCTACCACCTCCTAAACTAGGCCGGAGTTCGTAGGGGAAGAGGCGTCGGTAGTGGCAGCAGCAGTCTCAGAGACGAAACTGCGAGTAGCAGTTGCGATGCCTAAGTGGCCACCGAAACCTCCGGTGCCCTTCATATTTTTGCGGCCACCCTCCTTGTGCCCCCAGCCCATTGATTCGACGCATCTATGTAGATGTTAGAGAAATTTAGAAGGGTAACGTGGCATGAAGGACGTACTCCATCCATTGTTCTGGTGAGCTGCCTTGAGTTGGCATTCCTGATGGCATTCCTCCAGTGCCCATGCCAGACTCAGATGGAGTATAAACAGCTGTTGTTGGAGTCCCGGTTCCAGTCTCTGTTGAGTGATCTAGGCCCGTAGCTGTCGTGGCTGAATAAGCCTGACGCTTCGCCAACTTCAACTTTGAGAGGCCTGTTGCGGTTGCCGTGGGAACTACGTTATCCGAAGTGCCCGTGGCTGAGTCCACCCCTCCCACGACTGCAGCTTTTACGTCGTAGAGGTCCGCAAGGCCTGTACCTGTCGGGATATCAGTAAAATCACTAGTGGCGGTACGAGTGTGCTTGCCCTTCTTGCCTCCTTTTTGGCTAATGCACATCTTAGTGGGAATGCTCGTTTTAAAATTTTCCGTTACCGTGATCTTACTGTTCTTTATAGTCGCCGAAGTCACTACCGAAGCCACCACTGCCGGTCGCAGCGGGCTCTACACTCACTGCAGACACTTCTTGACGTTCCTTGATGGTCTTGGAGCCTGCGGGCTCAGCTTCTGGCCTATTTAGGATTAGCGAAATCTGGAAAGGGTCTGAGAGTTCTCGCCGTACTGAGGCAAGCTGTTGGAGCCGATCAGGAACAGAGCCGCAAATAGAGTTGCCTGGGAAAGCGTAGGAGTATACATAGTGGAGACTAAAAATAGCGAAATGATTTTTGATGGCTTTGAAAAATACTGAGGGTTATGTAAAATAGAATGCACGGAAAGAGAGGGGATCGAGGGTCTTCATTCTAAGGAGAGGCCCTTAATGGCAGAATGAGGTAGCATTTCGAAAACAGATAATTCGCGCCGCAATTCAAGCGGGGCCGATCTGCTACACAGCGTCATCATTTTGTTCTCATGAAACCCGGATCTGCATCGTAGTGTACGCCGCTTCCTGAGTGAAACCGTACAGGACGAGTCAACAACGGCCGATGTTCTCGTTTATGCGTCTGGTGAAAGAACCAAGCTTTGAGGTTAAAGGGCTGCTTCGGGTATCTTAAGCTGGACGCACACGCCGCAAGCGCTACGTCTCAAAAGTTTGCCCATCGATCTTGCTAGACATGAGACGAGCCAAGAACTTCGCCGCATGGCCAGAACGGGGAGCCCTTGCGATGATAGGCTCGAAGATTGTCATCACTCAGACAATGGCTATCACCTCTCCAGGCAATCCTTGCGCCGAGGCAATCGACCGCCACCCCAGCGCCGCACCACACGTGGAGATCCAGTCCCAATGGTAGGATTCTGCGAGTCACGACTCTGTGCGCCAGGGCTAGTATCTCCGAGTACGCAAGCTTCTAGCTGAAACTGTGGTATCGTGACCAGCTGCTTCGGGCTTCAAAGCCGTCCACATCATAAGAGCTTACGTATATGCACATTCGCACAAAATGCTCGATTGAGACCCCTGACACCGACAGATGGTGCCGCGGGGAGCCGGCCATGAGGAGACGTTTCGATGAAGATTTAAGAGAATTGTGACGATGGATGGGGATTCTCGTTGAAGGAGTTCAAAAAAAAGCTTGACCGCTCAATGGAAACACCACTTGGCATGATTGGATGGGGCTGGATTTAGTAGCAGGGTCGTAACAATATGTCCGCTGGTGGACGTCTTGACTCCGTTGCACGATATTATAACACGAGACACGGCTACAGCGGCAGGCAAGCATTGGATCCCACCATCACAGCGGGACGCCTGGTAAGACATGCTAGGCCACTCGCTTCGATGACCTCAACAGGTGCATGCAAAAGCTCGGGGGACGAGAGAGACGGGGCTCTGATAGCGATCACAAAGTAGGCCTGACCATCATGGCATGCTGTATCTCTAGATTGTAGGAGAACATGCTAGACCACTCACTTCGATGACCACAACCAACAGGTGCATACGCGCCCCACGGTAACGCGACGGGCTTGTCAACGTCACATCGTAGCCATCGGACAACGGGCACTCCATCATAACACGAAGAAATCAACGCCGAGCAGATGTGCAAAGGTGGTGTGAATGGAAATGCTGAGACGGATGATGTGTGAGGGGAAGAAGGCAGCTATCAAACGCGCTAGCCGTTTAGCGTTGGTGCTAGAGTGGCGTCAACCGCCCGTGGCCAAGGCCTTGGCAAGTTGATACGAAACCCTCGTTGTCCTTGGGGAGCTAATCTCCGTAAAGATTTGTACCACGATTAATCGAGCATTTGTCGCTTCCTCTCATCTCAAATAGTACAATGGCAGCTATCGGACCCCCGGCTCTCACAGAGTCTTCACCTCGCTCCCGCGTTGTGTACGCACCACAGCCTTTCAACGGTGAGGGCAAATCCATCTTCCTCAGCGGCAGCATCTCTGAAATCAACGGAGAGCTTTGGCAGAGGACAATAGCGAAGACTCTTTCCGCTCGGCCTATCACAATACTAGACCCATATAGACCTGACTGGGACGCAAGCTGGAATGAGGATATCTCCTTCGCTCCATTCAGGGAGCAAGTCGGATGGGAATTGGACATGCAAGAAAAAGCAGATGTGATCGCTCTGTATTTTGGCCCAGAAGCGAAAGCACCGATAAGTCTGCTTGAGCTAGGCTTATTCGCTCGCTCGAAAAAGACTATTGTTGCGTGCCCAGAGGGTTATTGGAAGAAGGGTAATGTGCAGATTGTTTGTGCGAAATATGGGATAGAACTCGTGGATGATTTGGAAAAGTTGGTCGAGGCTGTTACAAACCGCTTGCGAGCGTTAGAGGTCCCTCGAGGCGCAGAATAATGATTGCTATGTACGAGTACTAGGTCCCTCGGCCACTGAAGTTTATAGGCAAATGCGAAGCCCGCCTGACATACTATCGCTTACGGAACCCACTGGACAACAGCTGTATTGCGCGCCTGCGCTGTTTGACTCTTAGCTTTATAGCTCAATCGTCTCGCCCACTCTCCTGAATCAGCTAATCCGTAAGTTCCATCCTCTTATTGTACCGATGCGACTTGCTCATCACGTGCACTACATAGCTGTACATTTGCAATTCTTCGGTTTGCTCGTTAGAAATGGCTAGCGGGCCAACTAAGAGAAGGAGCAACGACCCAATGATACGTTACATCATTCAAGTCCTGAGTAACGCTGTGAAACAGGCGGTCATTCTCTTAGACACTCAACCGGGGCGAAGGCTGAGATACCTTTATTTCACCCTGACGAGGTAGTCTCAGCTTGTAGTGTCTGTATAAGTCCTGCTGCCGTTGTGTCTGCCTTCATTGTCTGCCTTCGTTGTCTACCTCGTAAATATGTCCAATCATCTCGCTGCATCGCATCCCTAATTAAAGCTTAATTCTTACTGGCAGTCTGAAATGCCGCTCAGAAGGATTCAGGCGTGCAGCCGCTCCACGCACTAATCGTTTCAGCTGAGCTGCTGACAACACCTCTTCAACGAGCTTGTTGTCGTCGTAAATTCTTCTGCACTCATCGAGTCAACTTTTCGAACTGCTGTATGTGTTTATCAAGTTCAATTCTTATTTGAGAGCAAAGATCAATCAGCTTCGCTATTCAGGTAGACCGGGCTTCAGCCTGATTCACGGACCCATTTCATCGATTCGACGCTGGTTTCATTCTCATAACATTCCAGCATTTTCGACCACAGTCGTTGCCCAAGAAAGCCGAGGTACCATGGCGACATGTATAAGTTTCAACTGTACGGAGGCTCCAGGGAGTCTACAGCCGAATCCGGATATCGAGGGCATCGGTGCCAAATATCCAACTTTTGAAAGGCATAGGATGCTCCTCTGAGATGGATAGACAGACACCCTCACGCCGCATACCATCAACTCTTGAGTTACTTTGTCCTTTGTATTGAACGGAAAGCATTAAGCAGTTCCTATCCGGTCCCTCTTCACCCTCTACGACTTATTGGAAGGAGAGAAGAATAGCAGACAGATGGGTTGAGATTAGGATTGCGAGCAGCCTTCGACTGCGTGAGAGGATGAGAGAAGCTCTCACCATGGTTTGTTGATTCGAACGAATCTCCAACGACGCGTCGGCGCCATCGACATGTCTAAATGGTGTATACCTTTGCCTTGCTCGCTTGCCTCGGCAGTCCTCATATGACCTTACAGTTGAAGGACGAATCTTGCCCATTTGCCTTGTTTATGGTGGGACGATGCAGCCGAATATCAGAATGCGGCGTTCAAGATGTTCCTTCGATTCTCAGCAAGTCCGCCGAAAGTGTTCGTCTGGCTCGAGGAGGGACCGAAGTTGTACTAGATCTTGCTTCAAATCACAAATCAAATTTTTCCATACACGTAGTAAGCCAAGCCTATACCCCTTACAGGCAGGTCAAGGTACGATCAAATACATCCAGATTAGTCTCCGTGCACGTTCAATCTTGCCAATCTAGTTGAAATGCGATTCGGCAGACACATTTCCTGCATCATGTACCCGATGTTCAAGCAAAGGGTTGGATTGTAGAATGAACTCGAACTTCAAGCGAATACCAACCAAACAGCTAGTCACCATCCATGCCATATTGGGCATAGCTTTTGCTAATTTGGCGGCACAGTAAGCTTGAACAGGTCACATCTAAATTGAACGTCCTGAAAGAGGTTGTCAGATCGCAATTGACTGCCCGAGATCTGAGGGCCCATAATTCTAACAGCCAGACTTGGCTATCTCCCGATGGGTGGCTATCATTATCGAAAGCACACTCAGGAAGAACGTCTTCTCCCTCCAACCACCACGTTCCGACGTTCTTTGGGACCCAGAACTTTGAGGACTGCGCCTTCGATATAGGGAAGCAGAGCCTTGGAGACACGCAACTCACTGGATTGGCTACAGTTGAGCTCTTTCAACAGTAAGCAAAAGAAAAATGCTCTCTGGAAAGTGGCCCGCTTGCAATGAGCCAGCTTTCACGAAAATTATTATGGACATAGCAATACCTTGGACACTTCGTTGTCACTGCCGGAGCTTCTCAGACAGTCTCCGCTTCTGTTTTGGACAATCGCACTTATCTCTACTAGGACTCACCCACAGTATTCTTCCTTTCTTACCGAGTTTAAACAACCTTACAGCAGCTGCTTGCCTCTCACTTCATCAGGGCCATACATTCTCTTTACACTATACAGGCTCTTTTGGTACTTATAACATGGCCGACACCAGTCAACGCACAACCAGATGACCCAACCTGGCATAATTGTGGGCTCGTCACCAGTGTGACTAGGCGTATTGGCTTGCCCCAGCCGGGCAGAGAGAAGGAGTACGGCTTTCCCAGAGCAACACCACAAGACGTAGAGCTGCGAACCAAGACTTGGCTGCAGGTCTTCCATCGCTGCATCACGTATGTCGCACAGCATTGATCCGATAATAAGATTCTCGACATTTCGTAGATACAATTCACGAATTGGGGTGCTTCCGCCTCTGGGTGACGAGCCCACTCTACGGGATGTTGCCCAGATGACTACGGACTTCGACATACCTGAAGATACCGCCGTACAGCTGAAGGTCCTTCGGAAGCTTGCAAAAATCATGCAAGCACTGTAATTGCAGACTGACGAAAGTATCCGTTATTAGTCAATCCTGGAATCTTCTAGCGAATTCGAGATGATTCGGAGAACAAGCCGCAAGAAATAGACTGCGGCAACCGAATTGCAGTCCTTAGGCGCCAGGTTGATGGTATACCGCTGGAATTTTCAATGTCAGCTAAACCACGACTCAGTAAGCTTAGCACGCTCAACTTCAGAGCCCGGGCTGTCGGAATGCTTATACTTTACGAAGCTCTGGGGACAGCTACCGCCTACTTCCACACTTTCAGTGAAATCGGCGACTCCAAATCCCTCACCCGCTACTCCTCCACCACCACTGATCTCTCACCCCAAACCTACTTTCCCAAATACGACTTTTTCACCCCCTACTTCGCAGCCCTAAGCCTCTACCATTTCCTCTCAAACCTCCCACAATCTTCTCTTCCCAACCAGAATCTCGCGCGTAACCACATTCGCCTCGCGCACACACTCCTCTCCCGCTGCGGCATCAGCAACTCCAATCGCGTCGGGTTGCTGAAAGCGGAACGCGGCACTAGGGGTGCTGCAATTGATTGAATGCAGGGGCCGATTCCGCCAGATGACCTGGGGAGAATCAACTTCGACTCGGCCCATATGATGGAGAAAGACCGAAATTGCACAAGTCTCAAGTATGTGTGTTGGCAACAGCAGCGATAGTGATCCGGCTTTCACGTATGCTGCCTCATAGAACCAGCAGCAGCAGTATATCCTGCAGGATTGGGATGAGAATGCTTTTTTTGGGATGGGATCTGTCGATGATGGATACGGCTGATTTTCAGATTGATTGGCCTGGGTTGGAGGGATGGCAGCCATGAGCACACATTGTACACATTCCGAATGCAGAAGCCTTCATAATCCTCCGTTGCTTGCGGCATCTTTGTCAGCCTTGCACAACGAGGTGAGATTTTCCTTTCGGCTGCCACCATCTCCTCCTGCTACAATGCCATTGTGCCTCTTTTGTGCCATTGTGTCTCTTTTGTTACCTTGACAAGACCACAAAGCCATTCTCCTTATCACAGCAGCTAACTCTTCTCCTTACCTTTCCTATATCACTAATGTATCCCACTACCCACACCCAAAACCCCTTCAGCCTCCTCCATACCGTCCGTCTCACCCCCAAATTCCTACCCAAACCACCCTTATCACAACAATCATCATTATCACCCCGAACCCCGAACCCCTATCCCCAACATGTGCATCCACACGCACTACTACTACATCTGCGGCTGCTTCGCCTACACCCTTGTCCGTCATCGCTGCGAATACGCAGACTTACAATTCACGAGTCATGCGCTTGATTACGGGTATTCGCATACCATAAAGATGAATCGGGGATCAGTGAATGAGAATTGCGCGAAGCATCCGAGTACGGGGGAGACGTTTGTTGAGAGTGGTAAGTTGGGGCTAGGGAAGGAGTGGGGGGTTGTGATGGGGTGGAGGTTCTAGATACCTCGAATGTGCGGGGCTTGGAAGGACTTGGGATTGCGATGGGCGAGCGTGGGTTGGGGAGGAGCGAATGGGGAGTTTAGTAAGTCAAGCGCACTGTGTGAGGGGTTTTCGAGGGTTGGTAATTTGACGTGTAGCCACAATTGAGACATATGCGAAAAGGGTAAGAGTGTCTTTAGGAAATAGAGTTGTCGAGAAGTTTCTATTTCTTCCTGGATGTTTTCTGGTATTGGGATTGCCGGACCTTCACCGATAGACTTGGCTCTTACAGATTGGCTGGCATGGCCAATTTGGTGGAAAACATAATCTTGCTTTGCAGGCCAACGTTCTTCAAATTTTAAGTGGGCACTAGAAGCAAGATTAGTGGTGCAATATTACATTGGCTAAGCCCCTGATAGTAAAAAGCGTCGCTAATTTACTGGACAGGTTTGTTGGATACTAAATTCTGTGTCTTAACCTCAATAATTTGATTACTCCTACTCGATCATCCCCAAGATAGAGCTCAAATCTGAGATCACAACGACATCCAGTCTTTTCAGTCCCTCACACCTAAAAGGTGCCATAGATTTCCTCCTCCTCCGCGATCGTGAACAGCGGCTGTGCTTCATTCCTAATACCACTCTTCAAAACGGCATTGTATTCATATTTCTCACCTAGAGCTGGGTCCGATGCGGACCGACCTTCCCAGGCCGCTACATGGTGGTCGCCATCCTCGACGGCTAGACAATCTTCCAGTGATGATGTCAATGCTCCAGGGCTATAGGAGCCATGTTCGCGGAGTTCGAGAAGCAGGAAGACCAAGGAGACGATGATTGAGCAGGCGAGCAACAGCAGGATGATGAAGAGGATTTCGATTTGCATCGTCTGGGTCTCAGCTTGATTACGTACCTGAGCGTGGTTGGACATCCTGTCAAATTTCAGGATATTAGATTAGTGAGATAGCGAGACTGCGATGTTAGGCTGCCACATCTTTTTCATATAAAAGATGTCCCTAGCCTCCGTCGCTTTGTTGGATATAATACCATTGTCGCTTTGTTGAGATTTGAGAGTACAAAGCATCTTCTAGCTGGGTACAATGGGTCCCTGTAGGCGTTGTGTGCGTTTGTGGCAAGGCTCTGGTGTTAGATATAGCCTTCCCCGCATAGTGCCAGTCGTACCGCGGTGTTTGTGTCGCGTTGTACAATCACTTCCTTTGAAAGCAACGCTGTGAAACTTGGAAGGAACATTAACCTATAACAATCACTGCTTCTCCACAACTCTCCCTTCCTAATCACCGTCACTTAAGTTTAGATTCACCCACAGCGAGACGCACCGAACAATAGAAACAGCAAAACACGAAAAACATCGACTCGTACCCAGCAAACCAAACACACCCTCAAAAATGGCAAACCAATTCTCCAGCCAAATTCCCACAGTCGATTTGACAAACACCATTTGCCCAATATGCACCACCGAATACTACACCACCACCGCCAATGGCCACCAAATTGAAAGCCCCATCCTCCTCCCCTGTGGCCACATCTTTGGTTCAAATTGCATATCTCAGTGGTTTGCTCCCAACGGATATAACCAGAACTGCTGCCCTATCTGCCGCCAGACCTTCTTCGCCTGACCGAGGAGAGAGCTGGGGAAAATGGCAGGATCTTAGGAAGTCAGGGTGTGCTGATGATGATGATGTGAATATGGGGTGGGCAAGTAGGCTTTCGAGGTGGGCTTCTTGTGGAGTGCTTCTGGTAGGATTTCGGTCGGAATCGAAAGTATGCGATAGAATGCGCAAAATTGAAGGCTTATGCTTGTTATGATTGAATTTTCCTACTCTTGTAGCCATTTAGTCCCGTGAAGCACTCTCTAAATCGAGGGATCCGACCAAGCCATTCTAATAGCACCAAACTCAGATTTTTGTTCAGTATTCGAGAGACGTATGAAGTCATCTCGATAACGTTACATATACCTCGAATCTACTGGAGCTCAAATCTTTGCACTGACCAGATAGGGGTTTTACGGACTGAAAAGTCTATGTGTAGCAGGAGTGGGTGGCTAGCGTATGGTTGAGCACCTATTGTAGCAAAGGAGGTACATAGACAGACAGCAAATTCGCGCATTCTCAGACGAATAGCCTTCTGTTTGCCCCTGAAACTTCACGAAAACCATGTCAGAGATGCATCATACGTAAAATATGCTGAGAACTATGTTGATGCTTGTGTCACACCTTTGACATTACACACGGCATGCTTTTTGTCAAGTAAATCAGCACGGATGTATTGTCCGATGCTTTGTCTTGTACTTTCATCAGTCGACAGTCGCAAGGTATCTGAAGAAGATCAGTCTCTCAAATTCCCGACGATTCTGATATATTCACCTTCATCTCGGAGGTAACCAACAATCAATACCATTTCAACCAGTCATCGGCCAAGGCAGAAATACCTCGTCTTTTTATCGAGGAGTCTGTCTCGCAAAATGATAGAAGATTTATTGAGTCAGCTTCCAACAGTCGCCATAGCCGAGCTCGAGGACAAGCGCTGCGTGATTTTTACGGAAGAGTATGGTACTGTCCAGCCACACAATGGACTTGTCGAGCATTCTGTTCGCTTCGTTTGTGGACATGTGGTGGGCTCAGAATGCATTGAAATCTAGCTTTTTACGGGTCGTGGGAGAGATACTAGCACTCATTGCCGCACTAAGCTGTTTGAGATGGACGACGACGACCTTCCATCAGCAATGGGATTTACTCCGCGACCAGGGTTCGTGCTGGGATCCCCACAGTGTGGGGGAGATTCAGTGGGATTTTGATATGTGGTCGACTTATCCATACTAGCTGGCTCAGTCGCATTAATGATGGAGGATGGGAACGAATGTACCATACACGTTATAGATTATAGAGGACTTTAAGCCACCGAACCTTCAGTTTCAGAGCGAACCGCTGGAAGATGAGCCAATGACTATCACTAAGCGGTATGCCACCTTGTTAGATAGACTTGCATAATACGATAAGCAATGAAAGGCTTATTCACCTGCTATGTGGTACATTCGGAGCAGTGTCACACTGCATATCTTTGCTTCAGTGTCCTTCCTCAGTAGCTTTCATCTGCGCGACAATCCGCCTTAACCTACCCTTTTCTTCCTCACCACCAAAGACACTTTCAATAGCCCTTGAACAAAGCTCCAATAACCCACCTCTACTCAAATTGAAAGCATTGGCCAGGAGTAAATATTCATTACTCAGCGTGCTACCAAAGACACCCACATCATCCGTCTGCCCACACTCATCAGCAACAGCTCACCCTAAATAAAATCTGGGCGCCTACACATAATACAATGGGACATTCAGTATCTTTCCACCACCCAAAATGATGATCTTCAACTTCTCCCTCAATCAATCTGGCCTGTACATTACACGAGATGCAGAGCTCCACACCCAAGTTTCTGCGCAAGATCTCTCGCTTGATGTCTTCAGAAGGATGGCACACATGACCCAGTCGATCCGGTTGATACGACAGCAGCGTCTCCAATTCCAACTCAGACGAAGACGCTGGGGTCTCTGCGAAATGCAATGTGATCTTCAAACCATAAAGCTTTGCTTTTTCGAACGCTTCCTTGAAAGTTGCAACGTCACCTCTATTAGGGTCGCCGCAAAGGTCAATACCCACGACGCCTCTGGACTTGTATTTGATAGCCAAATCAACAACACCCATAGCCTGTTCTTGTGTGTTTCGACGGTCAATGGACAAAATGAGGTAAATTGGCATCTCATCCCTCCGCGTGAAATTTTCAATGCATGATAGAATGGTGGTGTTGACATACTCATCTTTCTCAACCGATGGGGAGCACCTCGGTGTCGTTCTCAGCTCAAGATACACGACGCCATCATCCGCGAAATCTCGCAGCACAGCATTCGTCGAATACACAATACTTTCCTTCGTAGAGCACAGCTCGAAGATATATGTCGAGAACAGCGGGAAGAAGGTCCGCACATCCCACACTTTGTCGCTAGACATGGCTATCAGTGGGTCTTGTACAGTGATTTCTGGCGAGAGCACCTTCCGATGTGTCCATATCTCGTGGAGGCATTGAGGGGTTATGCTGCCGGTGAGGTGGGCGTGGAGCTCGATCTTAGGAAGTGTCTTTGTGAAGGTGGCGCTGACATCTGAGATGAGTTTCTGGGACATCTTGCCACTGAAGAGGTCGTTCACGCTGAAGGCTGTGATGTTTCCCCATCACCAAGCCGAGTTACTTCTGCAAGGAGAATTGTCGGAATTTGAATATGGCAAGAACAACCGATACTGCTGAGTCAGCACTTCCCGCGCCAAGGGATTTGGGGAAAGAACACTTTTCGGACGCTTTAAGAAGAAGGAGAGCGACCACGAGGACGATTGAATGACGCTGTAAGAGCGAAGACGCGCATGCCACGTACATACATTAGCTAACCAATACTTCTGGAGCAATGATTGTTGGCATTTGGGCATGATCCTCATTAAAATCTAGCCTGAGTAGGCTTAGCGCTCAGCCCTGTGCTGAAATATTTCGCAACACCAGTTCCATAGATAGTCCGCGCCATTATTATCCTTCAATGATTTGCTCTGGACTGCGATGTCCTATGTCGATGTTTGGCATAGTAGTATTGATGAAGCATGCCAGAGATGAATTCCTCGCATTCACGTCCAGGGAAAGTAGCCGACACCACAATCTCATGCAGGTCGGTAAGGTCGACTACCTTTCTGACAGCACAGCCACACGCATGGAGGCGGGGTCTCCCACGCGCCAATCGCCAGAAGAGGTGCGTGAGATAGCGAAACGAGTTACAAGCATCGTCATAAAAAGCTGACACGACCAGTACTTCAAATTATTACCCTACACATGCATATATCCCTCTGCAGATCAGCTCACTGCCGCTGCACTCACAGGCCTTGCCGTCCCCCACTTGCGCTCGGAGAATAGAGCCCTCAAGGGCGCTTCAACAAGGGTTTCACGAATTTCATTCTCACATCAGATATCATGGGCTGCTTGCCAAACCAAGCGGCTTTTGCCTTCGCTCTTCCTTTTAGGTCATGCCTACCATGTTTCCTCTTATTGTAGTGAATACATTTATCTTCAATCAACGATAATGCGAATCTCCTCAACTAAAAGTTTTCTCGTGCTTCTCCTTTTCACCACATCGGCTGTCGCAAGGCCAGTACCCCACGCACCCCACAAACCCCACGAAATTGATGTGGGGACCCAAATTGTAGAGCGTCACGCAGCTCTCCAACCAAAACAAAACCTCTCACCCAAATCCGTCCAAAGTCCTCAATTCAAAGTCACAGGCCTCCCCGAAGGCTGGGCTGGTGTCTTCGTCAATTTCCAATCCTGCCGTCCCAGCATCCCAGTCGCTGCGACCTTTATCCGCTTTTTCCGCATGGCAGGACAGAGGGCCGCCGACACCACAGAGATGGGACAGGCTCTGCGGTTCAGCTATGGCACGCTGGTGCTGGAATTCGTCAGTGAAGAGCTCATTACTAAGGAATTTTTGCAAGCGGCTGCGCTTTTTTTACTCAATAAGGCACAGATGGGGTGGATGGGGTTGTTCGAGGCTTGGATCAAAGACTTAATGGATGGGAGTGTGGTTTATCTACGAATGGGGACGATTTGGGATCTGCCGGATGTTATAAGTACCTCGCCATGGGATTGACGAGGTACTGCGGAGCTAGGAGCAAGCTTTCAAGTCTCGTGTGCATCATCGTTCTTGACCATGCCTTCAATTTCTATGGTATTGCTATCGAAATGTCGTCTACCTTTCTGATCAATCCAGCACGATCCTGCTATGAAGTATCTAATGGTAATGCGGTAGCAGCCGTGCTACCAGTAACAGCCAAAGTACCATTGGGAGACACATCCTGCAGAGCATCAAGCAATCTAGCATTTGACAATCTAGCATTTGACGAGTTGTTCAGCAGAACCTCGCTACTAGTAGACACAAAAACTTGCAAAGAACCTGGAGCACGGGGATCAATGCCCGTCGGAAATGCGGAGCTGGTGTATCTGTTCAAAACCGTGTCAAATACAGCCCCATCCTGCCACATAAACAAGGTCAACTCGGGAGCGGCATGCGCGCCTAGTGAATCTTAGTCGCCTAGCGTACAAAGTATTTAGAGCTGGACCGAAGGCTTACCATCTATAGTGGCCGCACCGCCCTGCCCGTTGAGATCGCGGCAAGTCTGAAGTAGCTCGCGCCCCGCAACAAAGACGGCTGCCCACGTCGTGAGCGAGATGGACGTGCGAGTGGTGGCTTCGATGTAGCTGAGAAGACCTAAGTTACATGTCCCTGCATAGCTCGATCAGCATTTAGTAAACCCGTGGCTTAATCGATCGCAGATATATTATCTAGGTTGGGAAAGCAGAGTCCTCACCATAACTCCAAAACTTGGGAACTTGGATAATCTCTTGTCGGAGATTAGATGGGCGAGGATCAGACCAATGGCTCCAGTCAGCCTGCGGCAGACCCGTGCTGAGCTGCTGCTCGACGAAGTATCGGTAGAAGAGGTCTGCTGCTGGGAGAGTGCTGAGCACTTCTTGGCAGTCTTGCTGTGCTGGAACACCGTAGATTGTTTTACTACAATAGAACAAGGAAGCTCGTACTGGGATAATCTCGATCAACAATATGCAAAATAAGGCCAGCGGCGTGGGTGTAGGGGAGGTGGTCCATATCATCGTGTAGGAATGTGGATGTCGATTCTCTCAGGCCTCCAGCTACCAATCATGCGCTCGAGGGCCCTCAAATAGAGACGCGACACAGGTGCTGCAGACTGGATTTGATGATGTAAGATGACATTGGCATCCAGATCTCAGAGTCCACCGAATTCTTTTCGTTGCGCTTATAATAGGAAGCGAAAATGGCAACGCCTATGATGCAGGGTTAAGTAAGAGTCGGCGTAATTCAAGAGGGCGCGGCAGAGTCGCGCACAAAATGGATCCGCAGAAGCGTACTTGCGGACCATTTGGTACGGCCTGGTTCATGAGCGCATCCAGAAATTATAATACATTGCAAGGTTGGGCATGAAGGAACGAAAAGCTTGCGTACCTGCATAATCTAGAAGACTCGCGAGTCAAGGGTCCAAAGAATTTTGCAACATAGTTCCAGTTACCACCTTCATTCAAGCTGTCTTTTTCTTTGTAAAATTCGTCTAGAATGGCATTCCCATTACAACTCACCGCACTTTTTTGCTGTATATTCTCCATCCTCCACCTCTCCGTCACTGCTTCCCCATATTGCAATATTGGTATCTACGGTGTTCCCGACTACGGCGACTGCATGCAAGCGTTCTCCCAAATACCTTACGCCCAAGAACGACCAAGCCAATACGATTCGAACAGCTTTCAGCTATACGCAGAACCTCAATATATGGTTCCGCCATTTTGCAGCGTCTACAACCGATACCGACCGCGTCCTATCAATCAGTTGCCTAAGATATGGAGATATGGTATGTCATCTACTTTCTCTTTGGCTCACACATTATGGCATTGGCTGATAACATCTGTGCTGAAAGATTCTTGCCGGGTTGCGTTTATGAGTTATGGTCGAAACAGTGGCCGAACGTCGAATGCATTGTTCAGTACGAATTGGAGGTCCATCTTAGATCAATTTCAACCGCTATTTACATGTCTCAATCCTCAAATGGGCTCCCGCGCAAGCGGAGGCTATACCCCTTTTATTTGTAGGTAACGACCCATGACCGTACCTTCCTTGTTAACCAAGCAATTATTTTGCCTTGAACGCGTCTTGCGAGGGTCATTGGTCGGCACGTACTTCTTGCCATGGTATTACTCACCACCAATTGCAGGCTGACCAGTCTCCTCACAGTGCCAAGGACGGGAACCCCAGCGGCAGCATTATACATATATTCAAGGTATTCACCGTTCGAGGACGTAGTCAATGACTACATGACCGAGGGTTTGCCCATCTTACCACCATCCTCTTTGAGTCAGCTCACTGGCCTTCTGGCAAATCAGACCTTGAGAGGCGCCAACCAGAACCTGTCAATCGCTTCACTTTCTATACCAACAGCGCACGATGTTACTCTGCTCGACCAACAAAGCTAGCATTATCGGAGCGGGGCTGTGGAAGAATCTGGAGAGGACCCCATACGGACTGGTTGTGACAGGATGAAACAAGAGCCGCGCATGAGGTACAGCGTGGAAGGCTGAGTATCACACTAAGTAGTGGTTGCAAAACCCCTACAGCTCCGAAAGCCACGAAACACGGGTACATGAGAGCAGGAAAGTGGTGTATCACGGTCTTGAAGCCCGATCTAGTGCTGATTCTCGTCGCGCTGGCAACCAAGACTGCCACTGATTTTGTCATCCAGCCTGGTAGCTCTTTGCCAGTGATATAGGACGAGAGTGTATAAGTGTGCATATTATTTTTACGAAGAGCAGTCAGTGAATCCTATTGTACTCAATCTCAGAACAGTCAGACCCTTGAACAGGTCCATTGCGTAAGGCTGCTCCATAATATGAAGGGAACTGCGCAAGTAGGGTGACCTTTTGTGAAGTGGCAGAGCACAGTATTTATTAGGTTCAGCAAGGTTTTCCAGGTAAGTGTAGCCGAAATCTTTGCATTAATTTCGCATCTTTTTATCTCACGTATTACAGACTCAAACAACCGGAACCCCTATCCCAAGAAACCCATTACGCCAAAGCGCCTGCTTTCGTCTGCAGTATCTATCCTCAGCGTGAACTCAAGTGACAGAGTGATAATATCGTTGAGTGGTGTTAGCTCACTCGAAACCTTTCGTAGAAGCTGTCTTCATTCGTAACTCTGTAAGACAAGTCAATGCTTTCAGTATCACGTTGGTGATGATGCCAACATATGCTCATTGTAGACCCTGTTACAATTCGAGTCACTGACTCTTTGAGTAGAATTTATGGCACTGCTGATTGCATAATCACTGCTCAACGGATCTACCCTCTCTGCACCGATTTCGACCAGAGCCTTTGCAATCTGTGTATGTCCATAGCAGATTGCCACTGCCAACGGATTTCGCGATCCAGGGGCTCAGTTGACGTCCATGCCGTATTCAATGGGCATTTTCATCACGGAACAATTACCTTCCTATATAGCACGACCTAGCGCTATATTGCCATTCTACTTGACATTAAGGTCCGCCCCTTTCTCCAGGAACAGTTTCACCATGTGAGCCTGGCTGTGCGCGCAGCTAAAGGGCATGACCATAACGCATCGATATCGGCGCCGTGTTCTAGGAGCATTTCGGAATCTTAATCCTCCGTTCTCGCAGCCTCGTGCAAAAGGTCATTGGAAGTGTCGAAGGTAAATGTGGCTCCTTTTGCTCGGAGCAGTCGCAAAATATCCGTGTGGCCATGTGCAGCTGCGTGGTGTATGGATTTTTGTTGCTGGTCAGTGGGGTCCGACTTTTTGTCTTGGGCGTCCACATCCGTGGCAAGGTCGACATCATGGGAACTATGTCCTCGTGGCCGTGGCGTGAGGCCTCCATGAGTATCGACTGCTGCAAGCGTGATCGCTCGATGATGCCACTATCCTCCAATTAAATGTGCAGAATACGTATATGGCCTGCCTGAGCTGCATTGAGAATTGCAACGTGATAATCGTCTCCCTTTCGACCACCCTTGTATCCAGGGTTCAAGAGTATCTGAACAACGTCTTCGTGGCTCTGTAGGGCTGCCGCTTGTAGAGGAGTTCCGGGCCCATAGGAGTCCAAAGGCTCTTCGAAGTCGTGCCGGAATGGGTCTTCCCCCTGCAAAGGGTTCTCTTGGTTCTCGAGAAGTACCTTCGTAATATTTCAGTGTCCGCCACTAGCAGCCTTAGGCAGTGGGTATTCAAAACACCCACTGCCATGATTCGGATCGCAGTCGTCCTGGAGACACCTTCCTGCGATGGTAAGATTACCAGTGTAGGAAGCTGCTGCAAGTATGTGATTGCTCATTTCAGCCCCATGAACATCCGTTGAATCTTCCGATCCTAGAAGCTCACTCGCGTTTCTGTCTCTCCCATGAATCTGCACCGCTCGATAGAGAGCACGTATGTAGGATCTCCAGGTCTTGTCTGTCTTAACACCACTTCCTGCCCAGGTCCTCGCCTCTAGGTTTCCTAGCGATACTAAGGGATCTATACTGTCCATGGGGATATCATCCAGTAGCCGAGTTCTGTAGATTGCTCGGAGTGCTCCTTGGCCAAAGATCTATGCTCGTCAATTAAGCATGCCGCCACAATACCAGGGTCTAGGACCGAAGTCCCTATTCACAAGCCTCAGCTTGACAGCCTTCTCAACCCTTAAGGCGATGGCCCTCTACTGCAGAGTTTTTCTCTATACCTCAGGCGGTAGGTCGAGTAGCTGCATGTTTGTATAGACGGGAGATTTAGGCCCATAGGCAGCCAGGCTCGGGTAGGTAGGACTGTGCTGGGGGTGGCTTGGTTTAGTTCCAGTAAAGGAAGCCCGCTGAGGTGATTGTGAAGGAAAGAGTGGGCGGTTTTTGAGGAACGAATAGGTCTCAAAGTGTGTGTCAGAATGAGATTTGGCCTAGTAAGGTTCTATACATGTTGTCGAAGGCCAGACAACCTTTTGGCGTGATGCGCTTTGATGCCCTTAAGGCTGTACCAAGATATACCCCTATGGCGAATTTGAGAGCACGCTAGGCTTTCCATATAATCAATCTCTAAACAATCTCCAAACGCAATGTTGATGAGGATGTGCTACAAAGGATGATGGATCCATTGCAAGTTTTCTCCAGGTCCAAATTACATTATCAAGATAAGTAAGACGAACGCAATGTCGCTTCCGCCATAGATGCTCCCCAAACTGTTGCATTTAGCCCGACACCATTTCAATGACCACTGACGGATGAGCTTTGAAAAAAGAACAATGCTGTCTGTGTCTACTCTGTCATCTCAAGTGGCTTCAACATTACAGGAAAACGATACTCCAATCTTGATTCACCTAGGCCCTAGCCAAGCTACATGGCCATCCTTCCAACAGCCAGCATGGGCATCCCGACTTACCGTAAATATCATCTGGGGCTACGCGGAAGCAGTCTCTCCACCCCTTCGAACAATTTGTGCAACGCTCAATTTTAGCCAGTTCCCCACAAGCAGCCGAATCGCCACTAACGTCCAGCTCTCCGTATCCCTAAAGCGCTACCAATCTCTTTCGTGGGATGGGCTCTCCTCTGACACAATTCAGCATCTGTGCCTCGAGCCTCAGGAGTTCTACAGTGGGTAACTTCTCAGCTCTCTCTAACAAGTTTCTTGAGCGGCGCACTGGGAGCATAACGACCTCCTCGAAAATGGGCCCGTCGACAGCGAAGTTTTTCACAAAGGCCGTCTTGAATGGCGTTGATCATGGCGAGTAAGTTGTCTCTACATGCTCCTTCGACTATAGCGATCCTTTCGATAGCTCCTTGACGCTTGCGCACAAGAGGTTGAGGAATACTAGGAGTCGATGTCATATGCAACGATTTGGAGTTCAAAGTAACCCAAGCATAAGACGATGAGCCCAATACTGATTGCTGCTCGTTGTGCGTATCGTCCGTGCGATGACCGGTATCTACTTGGTCAGAGTAGCGTTCGGCGATTGGTAATTTCCCGGGTAAGGCAATTGAGATATTCACTGACGTGACCATGTCCTCTGGCATGTAATTGGTGAGATTGAAGTCGCGCTCGAACACCTCTCCAGGCGCCAGGTCTAAGCAGTCGTCTATTATAGCCATCGAGTGTGTCCATGCAATTGGCACAGTGTGCCGCGATTCATTTATTATAGTGAAAGGCATAGAAAGGCCATGGAGACCGAAAACATTATTGTCTCGAAGTAGCGAGAGCTTTTTGCTTCCAATATTAGTGACCTTGGCAGTGATGATGTCTGGCTCTAGCGAGATTGTCAAGCTGCCCGTGCATTGGGCACGAGAGTGTTGAAAAATTACATTTAGGTGAGCAAAAATGTGTGTGAGAAGGATAGCAAAGCGAATTGACGCCATCAATTAGCCCACGACTGCCCGCGGACGGGAAGAGGATAGTATTTGTATTTGGTGCAAAGCTGGACTTTTGCTCTCTGAAAATAGCTCCACTATGTATGGAGGCTCGGACTTCAAACAATGCTATTCCTCAGTCCTCTGAAGAGCTCAAGGTTTGAAAATCACATGAAGCTAGACCTACCCGCAGCGGCTACGTCGCTATTACCATGCAGTCAAGGAGTGATACGTATCCCACTTACTTCGCGGGTAATCGATCAATTGACATTTGAATGTTTACAGACCGTTAATATGGTTTACACATGTATCATCGTGAACGCTCGGGCCCGCTGCCGCTTGTCTCGCTCGGGTCTCGTCGTTGAGCCAACACATTATGGGTTCTTCAGATTTTGGGAGCTTGAGCCAGCAACAGACTCAGCTGAGCAGCATGACAGAGGTATATCCATACAAGGGTACCATGCACCCCTCGAGACTCTACCACCTCAAAAAGTAAAAGACTACGGGCGCATAAGAAAAGACTGACAATGGCCAAGCGTTCCTGGCGTGATAAGTGATATCATATAATATTCTCCATCAACAAAACTACTAGCACATGCACAAGTTCGACGGGGCGGCATAGAGATCAATTCAAAACATCCTATAATGAGACTTTGGACATTAGTTGAAGACCGGTACTTTATTGTCTAGACTCTTCTACGCGTAATGCGCGAACCCGTTGTGTTGGGATCAACCGAGACGTCTAACCTATATGCCTCACCTACCACCTACATAGAGCAATTGTCTACTAACTTCAGCTTGGAAACATAGCTCTTGCGACGGATTACGGGATGTCTTGGCCAGGTAAATAGCTGAATTGGATCGTTCAGGTGAAGAAGAGCTCTGCTTGAGACTTTGCAGTCAGTATGTGTATGTCAACACGATGCGCGTCCGCTATCCCTACCTGAGCTCCGGAATCTTCTGGGTCGAATATCAAGCGTCTTCGGTTCCGTAATGCGTTACTGAGTTCGTCTAAATACAATTCCAACAGAGTCGAACCTACCCGAAACAGCAATACTAATACAAGAGTTCAACCATCGCTTCGAGCAAATTCTTACTTATATCAAGGTCATTCCCATCCCAACTCATGAACGCTGTTTGCCTACTGGATCCACCCCAATCTCTTCGCCTCTTGCCTCGCAGGAGTAGCCATGAGCTGTATACCGACAGAAATACTCCTGGCGTCTGCTAGCGTAATTCGCACCCGTTCAAGCTCCCACGGATGGCTCCTAAAGACCTCACCCGCTTCGACTCCTCTGCTTGTTTCAATTTGGCTCTCAATATTGCCGCACATCTCGATGACATGATTGCTGATGTTGTCGTAGGCGCTGTCGAGTGTACTGTGGATGGAAGTCCTCACGAAGTCACCGATTATCTGAAAGACGTCTCCTTGTCTTAAACGTGCCCCCATGATGGCGTGCATGCGCGCCTCCATCCCAGTGCCATGTTCTAAGGCACAGGCACGGTAGGTGGGCAACATCAAAGTCAGTATTGATGAGCTGTAGTGGTCGCCTGTTGCATTGTACTGTATCCTCCTAGAGTGTACTCAGTCAATAGGTTCACTGACCCAGGAAAGGATGAAAACTTACCTAATATCCTGGGCCATCTTAGAGAGCTCTTCATGCAGCAGGTATCGGAGCTCGCGCTCTTTCAACTTTACACATGTTATCAAGCTTTGCGAGACTTGTAGATCTGGAGATTTATCAGTAGACTTCAAGGACAGGAGTGGAAAGAAATCGAACTCACCACACATCTTAAGGCTCAGATTAGAGAGCTCCATTTGCATAAAATGCGGTACTCCGTTTGCTGCCTTATCCAGAAACTTGGTGAACTCGGCCCAGCGGTCTTCAAGATCTTCGTTCATTTGTCGCAGAAGCTCGTCGTTCCAGCGCCGGAAATCCTGAGCCTTGGTTTCGTGAGTGCCATCATGCCTGACCCAGGCTTTATAGGATGCTTGCATCTGACATTAGATTCGATGAATCATTGTTTTGTGTGGTATGTCAGTACTCACTGTGATGCCACTGTACGCGAGATGTTAGTGTTGTCTTTCGTTTGCAAGGCGTAGAGAACTTACGGCTGTCCACTGTTCACTGACTTCGTAAGATTTGCTAGTGAAAAGTCTCTCTCGTTCTCCTAATGAATCTAAGCTTGAGCATCATGGGCAAGGTCGATAAGAAGCTTACTCCAGAAATCTAGTATTTGAGTCTTTAGACAGTCGTTGACGGCATCGGAAAAGGTATCGACCTGCCTTGAGAGTTCCTTCATTTGTCAAAAAATTGTCAAACCGGTAGTGAAGGCCAGACTTACTGCTTGAAGTTTTGGTACGCAGTCCAACGGGATCAGAGGTAGGGCGCCTTGTTCCACGGATGCCATCCATACTTCTAAGGACTGAACCAGGTCGTTTATTTCCACTTCCAAGAAGTGATCGGAGACTCTGAATTGAGATCTTGCGACAACCGAGTGACAGAAATGCCGAAGCTCTGGAATTCCACTACCTGGGACCAGGATGTTCCGCGTCTCACTATCCGAGAAGTTGTCGCCTCCCATGTCGTAGTCCTCGTTGCCAATGCAGAACACACTGATGCTCGAATTACCCGCGAAAGGCCGGTATTTCTCAAGTACTTTTCTCTTAACATCAGCGTTCCTTGCCTCGACATAAACGTACTTGTATCTGCAAATGTCAGCGGTAATGCATTTGTAAGGGAGCATATATATTACCGTATATATGCCCGCTCGTGTTCTTGCATAGTACCATTTCTTCTTCGGATTGAATCCTTCGCGTCTTTGAGTGCGCGTGTTGTAGCTAGCCGCGAAACAGCCGTATATTCCTTTTCGCTGTCTTTAATGTTAATCACCTATTAACGTCGTCAGTTATGAATGCTTGCAGCCGAAAGGAACTTACATCAGCGTGGGTGCAGACGACGCATATGTTCTTGCTGATACCTTGCTTGGGATCTAAGCTGCTTTGAACAAACTTTTTGACACTTTGGTCTGTCACGACTCGATTGATATTTGCGACGACGAAAACGTCATCACATTGTACTAGGTACTGCTCTGCTCTTCGAACTCTTGCTAGGTTGATGTCGCGGAAACCTGGAATTGAATTAGCGATTGGTTGACACTACAGAGAAAGGGTAATACGAGCCTGGTAGATCTGCAAGTATGGTCCCTGTCTTGAGGACTTGAGCGCTGAGATAGATCCTGCCCACCCATACTGTGTCAGCGGAGAGGCCGGAGATTTACAGTGTAATTTTACAAGTGCGTTGTAACGTACCTGACTATATTGGTCAGGGGCCAAAGTCCGTTCTCCATGAATTGTGCTACTTGCTCATGGCATTCGGCAGCATCATTGGCCGTGGAGAGCCAGCGTCCGTTTTCTGCCCCAGCAGGCCACCTTAAGTCTTGGCCGAGAGATTGTAGACGACTTTCTATTTCCTCAAATGTCTTATCTGACGTTCCACCCCACGTACCGCGAAGGTGGTTCTCCCCTGTCGCTGGGGAGTCTGGAAAGATGCTTTGCAGCGTAGACAAGGCGACTTCTGACTTCCTTTCTATGTTTCGATACTCGTCGTCTGACTCCGACAGCTCTTCTTGCAGACCGGGTGTGTATATGTGCCGGTAACTAAAAAGGAGCTCATGGAGCTGTTCTTTGGTCTCTTCTGGGTTGGCATATTCGACTTCGATCGTGAAGGGTTCAAGGTGTTCCGGTTTACGCTTCCTGTATTCGGTGACGAAAGATGTAACGGCAGAACCATGATCACCCTGCAATCGTAATTTCAGTTCACATTATCAAACAGAGGGCTAAACGCTGACCTTGTGTGCCAGATCTGGCAAATGAAGTAGAGAATTGATCAGACTGCTCTTCCCTAGTTGGTATCGTTAGCGAAGCCAAGCGATGAAAAAGAAGGCTCGTACCAGCTGCAGAGTCTCCTACAATTCCGATCGTTCGGATCGCCGGGCTGTCGAAGTGATTCAGCTGCAAAGCACGCTGCTGTATTTTGTGCAGTTGTGTATCGGCTCGATTCGCCACCTCGCACTGGCTGAGGTGAGTGTAGACATTGCCTGCGAGCGCTTTGGCTTTCTTCAATGCTTCTTGATAGTCACGGTCGAAACAAGGGTTTGGTGGCAGAGCCTCAGCACTAACGTTATATGGTACGAAGTGGACCTCGTCGTTACTTAGCGAGAGCGCTTCGAGGTTTGGCAAATCTCCAGTTTGACTTTGATTCGCAGTACCATTTCTGCGACGACTTTCATTAGTCTCGGAGTATGTGCCCAGTGTCGAGCTGTGTGATGGCTCCGGCGAAGGACTTGCTCTCGGCGTAGCATTGGGAAGGTCTCTGACCGTGATTAGGTCTGCTCCCTCCACACTTGGAAGCGCGATGTCTGGTGACAACAGACGATTCGAAGATTGCGGAGCGGTGGGAGAAGAGATTGTGAGCTCAGCGAGTTGATCCCCGATGGAGAGCTGACTTTCGACGTAATGTCTTGGTACACTACTGGACTGATCGTCGATTGGTGTAGAGAGCTCGAATTCGACTTCAGTATCCGCTGTGCTGTCTCTAGTCTGCGATCTGTAAGAGTCCTGAGTAATAGAGCTTTCTCGAGCTTGCTTCTCTCCAACGAGAGCTTGTTCTGGCCGACCACGCATCCTGCGAAGATTGCTCGATTCTGCATATCACATTGGGGCAACTTGGAACTTTAAAGCAGAGGAAGCCTACGAAAAGCACAGCCGGCAAGATTAGATCTGCCGGGGTCAATGCAGGCTAGGCATCTTGCTGTGCCCCTTCCCAGCCTCAAACCATTGTCAATGATCCGTTTCAGCCGTAGTATCCATGCTCGCGTGTCCCTAGCTCTTCATACAATGTTTTGTCAGACACGGGGAGATATAATAGGAAAAGAACCAAACGCTACATGAAATCGCAACCCAGACTCGCTTTTGGGCATTAAAAATGAGGCCAAGTTGTAGGGAACAATGCTAGAAGAGCACGCGAATACCAATCAGCTTGGGGGCGATGCAAGCCGCAGCTGTGCGGCAGGGTTACATCAGTTGTGACAGCCCCGAAACACTCAGCGCGCGCGCATGTGATCTACGGTCAACAGTGTCCAATGACGATACGTACAACAAGCAGACGAGCAGGGTTTCTTCCGGTTCCCCGAAGCTGCTGTCTTTGCGATTGGCGCTTTGACACCTTTCCAAGACGTTTGAGATTGAGATTCGTGACGTGTTTAAGATCTGAATAACTTTTAGTATTTGGCCTGCTCTCCAGGGTAGAGAGCAGCTATTTAAGTCTGCTGATCAAACCGCAGGAACGCGTTGTAGGAGATGAAAGATCGAGTCTCGCAAGTCGCCACAGAAGACACGCGGCAACCGTAAGCGAGCGCTAGTGATGACTAAGCGCCTCCGGTTATCCTTGCCATTGGAAAAACCTCGGCTGTTTCCCACGGTTCCTAATAATGGCCAACACCCACAGCAAATCCAGTAAATCGTTCCCATTACCTTTTCGCGGCTGCCGCTTCAGCTTCCACTTGTCTCAGTTCGGCTCTGAGCCTCCAAGTACGTTTAGTGGACGAGGCTGTTGGCATTATCGTAGATGACCAAATTGTCCTGGTCAAGAAGGCCAGAGCCTGATACACCATGCCGGGTTGCCAAAATCGGCCAGAATACTATAAGATTGATTCCCATCCGCAGGTCCCATCCCAGTAGACACTGCTGTTATCATATATGGTGCGGAATTGTGAATAGGATTGCCTATGCATGTGCGGCAATAATCGTTGGAGGCCTGAACGGAGGTCCCAGGTGGGATATAAGTGCTGAGATCGAACTACTCGCCTTCTAGGAGATTACGGCTTAGCACGAAGGAATTGTTCTGTCCTCCCCTCGGAAATCTGTACATCGGCGATGAATAGGCCGCAAGGGCGTCCTTGCTACTGGAGGAATCGTCATAATCCGATACCGTAACGATTGGAGAGTCCCGCCCTCACCAGCCCGACAGCGTTGAATGTGGTCTCTATTGATTTCGCGTAGGTACCTGTACCAAAGATACTAATGACAAGAAAAGTTGAGAGTGATTGAAATATTTCCCAATAGAGTTCCGAGGTCAACTGGATGAGGGCGTTGCCGGTTTAAGTGATAGCATGCTCAACCCTATCGATGGAGCCTCCATATATAGGCATCTAATGACATGTGGACGTTGCTTTCTCTGCGTGACTGAGCAGTAATATTGAGATAACTCAATGGATGCTTGTGCGATAGACAAATTGTTGTTTTTGCGCAAAGCTCTCGAAAGAGGGAGAAGACGTAAGTTGGCCTAGCGCATAACGGAACGCATTCCATCTTTCAAAGAATAAGTGCTTTCATCTGGGCGAGCCTTTGATCCACTTCTCCTAAGTAAACATTGCAAGGGACAAAGACATGCGCTTCAGACTTTGCAAAGAAGTACGATCCTCGATTTTTCAGAAAAACTGGTTGTTCATCAGCGTGTCATCTGAAAGGGCTAACTCTCCTTTGAATATTAGGGTAATTGACTGAATTGTTTGGTTTAAGGTCCTCGACCCTTGCTCGCTATGCCTGTTTTTAAGCCAGGGGTTCTTAGCTGGGCTATGGCCTTAGGTGTTGGTCTATTTGCCCCTGTAAGAGACCTTGGACAATTGGTGCAATGGCTTTGATGACACCTGGAGCAGATTTTATTAACCTGGGGGCCGATTTTTAGCATCACATTCTGCATCTCATCGACGTATCCCTCTTCTTCAAGTACTTCCCGCTCCATGTCCATCATAGCTTGAAAAGCAGCCTCGGCCATCATGGCCCGCCTGAAACTCAAGTCAAACGCTTCCTCTGCGGCAGTCGGATCCATCATAGACTCAGGCAGCACCGACGCGAGAATACCGAGGCAGTTGATAGCATCTTGACGAAAGGACGCCCAACTGTTAGCCCCTCACAATGGTACCACCGAGGTCATAGAAGAAGTCTTCCTCAATAGAGTGAGTGGGAGTCGTAAGTCGTTGAAGTAATCTCTCTGTTGTGGGTCGCCGCCTCTGACAGACCTAAGTTCTCTGCGAGCACCAGAGAAGATTTCGCTTCGATCCTGGTCACCTTTTGATTTTGCCAGAGCATCAAGCGTGATCCTCAAGGCAGCCTCCATGGAGTGGGTTCAAAATTCTGGGCGAGACCTTCTTCACAGATGGAGCGAGCGGAGTGTACGCTTTCTGCATGGCCGCGAGCCCTCCAGGTTCCGTTCTAAGCATCCAGGGGGATGTTTAAAACGGTCCTCATTGCAGCCTCACTAAGGAGGGCTCACTCAACGAAGCCTTGATCCTGGAGACTTTGAGGCATTGTACTTTCCGCTCCCTCCATGCCCGACTCAGATAGGTTTCTCGCAATACCAAGCGGTGCATTTGCCAAAGCAGCAGCTGGCACTCCTGCGGGCCCAACCAAGGGACCGCCGGTGGTGAGAATGGTACTTGTGTTTGGTCCACCAACTTTCGCTATGGTTTCCAACTCATCGAAGAATCTCCCCTCCGCCGCGTCGCTCGCAGACTGGGGCGATCGAAAACGGTCGGTGCACGGCTTGAAGTGAAAAAGCAGCAATTGCAAAGCAGCGGAAAGAGCCCCATACCCGCAAAGGCCAAAATGGTCACTGAGGTATAGACCCGCGAAAGAAAGCCCCACGGGCCCTAGAGCCCGCCTTCCGGGGGCGGAGCCGGAATCTTCTGGGGACATGTCTTGTCGCCTAAGCAACGCCTTCTAGGGCGCTCTTTCGGGGTACTACGGGCTTCAGCCCTACGAGCGGACGGTTGAGCAGTTTGGACGGTTCAGGGCCCGAGGGCCCTTTCTAGTGTCTTGGCGGAAATATTGGACCTTTTTAGTGGACTGAAACAGTCTCTGATGGCCAATCGAGTGAAATATATGTCTGCTGTGGGGCTGAGATGTTCTGTGTCTGGAGTGTTTGGGGCTTTCTTATAGTAGCAACTTTGAACACGACGACCGGAATCACGGTGTCGCTACACAGGTCAAGGAGTTGCACCTTCCTCAACATCATCCCCTCGGCGCTCGACTTCGGACGATCAGTAAGGCATGCTCCTGACCCAGAACCCTTTTCAAAAAGGCATGTGATACACTCCTGGGTACGCTGAAGCCAGTATCAGTATTTCAGCAACCAGAAACCCACTCTACACCTTTGGATCATCAAATCGCTCGAGACCAAGGCTGCCACCCCCACGACGTTTGTAAGGTCCAAGCCATGCGCTACTTGTGCAAAAGCAAGTCTGACATCTTTCTAAGAATCTAAGCGGACAGGCTCGAGATCATTGTTCTCCACGCAAATCAGGATCTGTAACCAGGCGCTCAGCGTCTTGTAGCCAGAAATATCAATTCGTTGTGGCGATTTTCGCTCTCCGAGTCGACTGCGCCATGCTTTTCTTTCCCTCAATCTTTTATTTGGAGGTACAAACCTGAAATGACCATGTTTTATTTTGTCTTTGATGGTTCCCGGGATGAATGATGGCGAAATTCATAATTTAGGTGGCGCTTCTCCTTCATCGTCAAATCTTGGTTGCATCTATACCAACCCCACTTCAAACACTGTCTGTAGAAAACAATCTCCCAAGTGTCCTAACTTTTAGCAAGTATGTTAGAAAACACCAAACTTTCAATACACCCTGTTGATAATTGACTCCACAGCGCGTCCAATCTCACCGCCCCCGTACCCCCTTCGGGCTTCAAAGCCTCGCTCACATACAACACCAGCATCGCCCTCAATCCCGTAAGAGCCTACATAAACACCCTCGAATGCATGAGTCTCCTCTCCGTCCTCGGCTGGAACAACAACGTCCAAACCTCCCTGTCGATGTCCAAACCCCGTTTCGCCATCACATGCGGCATCGGACCTTTACCCAGAGGCGGTCCCCTCAAACTCCAAATTAAACACGCCGCTTTAGGTCTCTGGCAAGCCGGCATGGCGCTTTCTCAGAACAAATTCTACCAGCTCTATGTTGATCTGTCGCTGCAAGGTGAGACGGTTGGATGGGTGGGATTTGCGCCTCAGAAACCAAGTTCGGCTCAAAATATAGCTTTGACGAATTCTACGATTTCATCAGAGGCCATCATCTCGAACACGACCCTTACAGCCGATTTTGGAATCGTGGTCGATCCAGCAGAGCCCGAATTCTCCATATCATACCAATTTGACGGCATCAAAATCAAGGCCCAAGACATCTTCACCTCCTTCTTAGACGCAATGACCATCTCCGCGCAATACGACAACTATACGATTGGTGCAGAAATCCATGCCGCAAAGAGTATATCGGGAGATGTGGTGCTTAGTACGTGGGAGATTGGGGATACGCTTGGAATGACTCGGAAGAGGCTGAAGAGGGCGTTGATCATTATCTGGGAGGGATTAATTATTGGGAAGCAGCATGTTCAGCCTTCGAGGTTTGAGGGAATGACGTTTAGATTGTCGTTGAGGGGGAAATCGATTGGTGCAGGGAGAATTTTGAAATTTGATTCTGTTGAGAGTGGGACGGCTGAGATAGAGGTATCGAAGGAAAGAAGATGAGCACAGCTATGCCTTCCTATTAGGTTAAGACCACAAGATATTGGTAGAACAACCCTTGCTCCAGCGCGATGACCTCGGCGTCGATGATGGGTCCAATATCGCGACTCAAGATGCAATAAAAACAATGCTGGGAGGATTTAGAGAGCGAAGTGGGTGGACAAACTCATCATTGCTTCATCTTCGCCTAACAATCTTGCCTTGAAGACATCATTGAAAGACACACGAACCGGATCTCACAACGCACCCGTAACTTCCGTCGGAGTCGATAATGCAGAATTAGCAGTGCGTATAAGCGGCAGTCCTGGCATCCACTGCGACGAGGATGTCAAATCTTACCTCGTCAACGACCTTAATGGCCGGAAGGTTCGGGGCGGAGCGAGGGGGGCTATTGCCAAAAGTCGGGATGGAATGGTTGATGAGTGCTTTCTGCGGAGCACTCGTACAATCCGATATATCATACTATGAGGCTTTTTGAGGCAGGCGAATTGGGCTGGCAAGATATTGAGCAGGAAGAAACTGACGGAAGACTTAGACAGACTGGGCTGGTGAAAAATGGGCTGAGATTCTGGATGTTGGGAAGCGTTAGTGGCTCGCTTCACGATAGTCCAAGATGTGTCTAAGTAAAATATATGTCTCGACAGATGAAGCAGAATTGCGAACAGCCAATGGACGATATGTCAACAACGAGAAAAGAAACGGGAAGCCTGCAATTTCTACTGGAGTACGTTTGGCTTCAACATCTGAAGTCTCCGATGATCCGAGATTCCTGTAACAGCTGCGACGAAGACTTTTCATCCGTTGAAATAATGTCAATGACTAAGGGTTACCAGAGGGAAAAACTTCAGTTTGAAGTTAGCCAAGTAGAACTCTCATTCTCTTCCAAATCTTCGTCCTCTCTTGCCTTGCGCCTTGCAACGTTCTGCTACCCAGACCGTGACCTTCATAGATGATTATCTTCCAGACGGTAAGATTCTCTCCTTCTAGGTGAACCAGGATCGGCCCGTTTGTACGCTGATGGCTCGTCTTCTCCATATACCTTGCACCATCTTGCGGATGATAGGCTGTAATTTTTGCATCTCTCTCGGATATAAATCCACGTGGGTCTTCTTAGATGCGAATGCAAAAGAATCATTTTCAGGACTGAGAACCTGACTATCTTCGACATTTGACCTCGATTTCAGTTCTGATTCCAAACGATCAAACCTTTCCAGAGATGTCTCTTCACCGCTCTGAACCCCCAAGAATTGACTTATCTTCTCCTCCACCACTTCAAGGGCCTGGAGGGTATAGAGCACTTTATCACAGAAGCCATCGATACATCTCCTAACAAAAACTTATGATGCATGAGGCCAAGTGTAAGCAGGATGAAAAGGAAGCGGCATTCGTCATTAAGCGGTCCACCAAAATCCTTGACCCAGGTTGGAAGACGCATGCCACCGACATCCTGCGTCGGGTGCGGGTTATACGGCACGTAAGTATCACGCTGCGTCACATCGGCCCGTTCGATATTGAGTGACATACAAAACCACATCGTCCCCCTAGTCGACATCATCACTGACGGTTCGGAACACCTGCCTATTCATTCCGCCCGCTTCCCACCTCAGGCCAATCTCGCCATGAAGCACCAGAAGAAAGGATTGACCGAGTCGGAGACAGGAATGACTCTTGCCCAAATCTACGAAGCGCTCGCTTATCTCCATGATCACGACATAGTACACGGGAGGCTCTACCCAGGAAACATACTGTGTGACAACCACACACCCGGCATGATCCAACTCTCCGAAATCGCACTTGCTGCATACATCGACCTCGGAGACCCAGAACAAATAGAATTCGCATCCCAAAAACTGATTGGCGGGCTCAGAATACCAGGACCTAGATGCAACTTTTGGTCCAGCAGGCGTCATCGGGCTCCTTCCTGAAGTTCTTCCTCCACCCTCGTGCCGTGATCGGAACCATCAAAGCGAATGGGTGCGTAAGCTTTCGCGGTTGGCTGCTAGCGAAAACGATCACAGGAGACGAAAATTCCGATCTGGATGTGATGACGAAAACGCGGAAGCTACAGCTTTCCTAGAAAAAGTCTTGCAGATAGGTATCGAGGACCGACCAGCGCCGAGGAATGTCTGCTCGACCCATGGCTTCAGAGCACGAAGAAAGATGTTGATTCGCTGATAGAGCAGCATGCCAAAGCTGTTGCCGCAGAGCTAGCCGGCACTGGCTCAGAAAAACGCTCTAGATCCAACGCTCTAGTCTATTGGGAAGGAAGTTGGGATTGAATAAAGTGCTTTTAGATCATCATTCCACTAAAAGCTAAGACAACCGAATGAATAGGTAGACCTTGGGAAAACAAGGTTCTGCCAGGTTATATCGCGCTGCATACGAGACAACTGATCTATAGGGCAGACGAGCCTGATTTCAGAGAACGGCCGCGAATGGAATCTCGAGACCATTATTCGCGCAGAGGGTAAGTAGATCGGAACGTATGCTGAACACAAGAAACTGGTGGAGCTCAGTAGCCAAGACCCACATCGTCAAGGTTCCACCCCACTCATATCACTCTTAAACCTCTCCATACATCTCTTTTTCGTCTCGTGCCAATCGACATGCGGTCTCGGATACCCCAACTTCTCAAACTCCTCCTTGCTCAGCCTCTTGTGGGGCTCATACACTGCCTTACCCTTCACTCTCGCCAACTCCGGCACCCACTTTCTGATGTATTCACCTGTCGGATCATTCTTCTCGGCCTGGCTCACAGGATTGAACACCGTATACGATGGCTCCCAGCCTTGGGTGTTATTGCACAGATCCCAATCCACAAGCGTTTCGGCAAAGTAGCGCTCGCCGCGGCGGTAGTCAACTAGCAAGTTGCAGTACAAGTAACTAGAGACATTCATGCGCAGACGGTTGTGCATGTAAGCTTCGGTGTTGAGTTGACGCATGCCCGCGTCTATAAACGGTACCCCCGTCTTTCCTTCAGACCATTTCTTCCATCCCTCTTCATCTTCCTCCCAATTCACGTACTCAAATTTCAGGTTCTGTGGCAAGTTCATTGAATTGTGCGGCACAATGACCATCATTTGTCTATACAGCTCCCTAAACACTATCTCTCTGACCCACGAATATACACCAGCACTCGCACCGTTTTCGGTGAAATCAGCGCTGTTGTCATTGTATTTCCGCAGCTCGGAGAGTGCTTCGCGCACGCTGACGGAGCCGGAGCTGAAGTACGCGGACATGCGGGATGAGGAGTCTTTCGAGGGGTCAGAGCGTGTTGCGGCGTAGTTTTCGATCTTGTCGTTGATGAAGTGTTTGAGGCGTTGGAGGCCGGCGTCATGGCCTGCTGGCCAGAGTTTGCGGATGCGTTGTTTGGTTTCGTCGGAGTCAAACTGCTTGTTTTCCGGTACGGATGGCGTGTTGTGAGAGGCATGCTTTATCTCTGGTGGTGAAGCAGCGTTCTTGGAAGGTGGAGGAATGGTGTCCAAGAGACTTGGCTCGTCTTTTACGATTCCAAGCCAGGTCTTGTGGTAGGGGGTGAAAATTTTCATAGGTTTGCCGCCGCTGCCCTTGATGTCTCCAGGCTTGACGATCGTTTGGTCGTGGTACAGTGAAAGTTGCGCGCTGTCTTTGAGTTCTTTAAGGACTTTGATGTCGCGGCGTAGCTCATCGACTTCGTACTCGAAATTTGCAAAGACATGGGACGCATTGTTTGCCTTGATGAATTCGACGATGCTGGGTACAATCTTCTTTCGACCTTCTGCTGTTACGAAGACTAGCGGGATGCCGAGGTCTTTGAGCTCTTTTTGCATGATGCCGAGGGTTTCTATGATCATATCGCTCCGCGCAGGACTGGTGCCGTGCCATTCGAACTCTTCGGGGCAGTAGATGTAGACACAGATCAGAGGTTTCGACTTTTCTTTTGCGAGCTGGGAGGCATGATGGAGTGCTATATTGTCCTTGATGCGCAAGTCTTTGCTTCTGAACCAATGGACTACGTTTTGGACATCGTTGACAGAGCCTTCGGATTTTAGATGTTCGAGTAACTGATTGTAAGGTGTGTCTGCATCAATCTGCTTCGCACGTTTGGTGGAAGGGTGCTTCAGTTCTGGGTGCTCTTCTGCTGCATGTTTGGACATATCGATCGATGCTCGGCTGGTCAATTCGGCCTTGCGGCTGTGATATATATGGTCTATAAGTGAATTTTCTATACTGAAGTCGCGTATATGGTTGAAGGTTAGAAGCAATTGCTGTTTCCCCATACAAAATGTAGAGAAAATGATGACGTGCAGCCCTACGTACGGCGGACGATAGCTGAAGATAGGACAAAACCAAAAACCAAAAACCGAAAAACGAAAAAATAATCTGCGGCCCTACCGCGTAGGCTTTAAAACCAAATAATCCGCTAACGATAACACAGTAATTATATAGTGAATCGTTTAGAATATAAGTTACGTACGAGTATAAATCTATTTTAATTATTTCTTATACGAGTATAAATTATTATTAAATTATTAATAGAAGTTACTCCGTTTATTTAATTTTAGGTACTTTTTAAACTATAATTCTTTAATTAATTTTAAAGAATTATATAATAACGTTTTAAGAATATAATATAATTATAAATTATATACGAAGAGACTACTATTGTCACGGGGTGGACTTTAGTAGGAGTATTACTATAGATATTTATTAAGACGGCGGGCTGAGCCCTACCGCTAGCCCTATCGGGACTAGGGTAACACTAGGATTCTAGTATATTAGGGCCAAATCCTCCATAGAATAATCAATATCTTTTATATTATATATTATTATATTAACCCCTTGTTAAATAATAGTAACGGCGATATTAACGTAGAACTATACCTCTTCTATATTAATAAGAACGATTATACTAGTTATAAATAGTAAAATAACCCCTAAAACGGTTAATATACTCTCTATTAACTACTATATTTAAAATAATTTACTCCGTATCGATAGCGAGCCTTACTTATTTAGCGCTTCCGTACCGTATTTTACTACTTTAAATAAATACTTCTAAACTCTTTATTAAATTATTAAAATAACCTATTTAGTACTCTTTTTATTTAGGGTATTTATAATAAATATTAAACTAAGTATTTAGAACGTCCCTTTATTTATTTCTCTTTTATTAATATAATTACTTATCTTAATAAACTACCTATTAAATAAACGTCTAGCCTAATAAGTATATTACTAGTTATATCTCTTACGCTTCCGCTATAGAAAAAGAATACTAGAATACTAGTCTTTTAATACTACTCTTATTATTCGCCTAGTATTACTACTTTTAGTATTTATTATTAATTATTACCCTAATTATTACCCTAGAAGAAGTTTAACTAAGTCTTAATATAGTTGATTTTACTTTCTATTTATAAGAATTCCTATTATTAAGTAAATATATCTTAAAATAAGTAAAAGTTATTTTTAATATTAGACGAGTAGTTATTTAAATAATTATACGGTCTCCTTATCCTCTTATTAAAGTACCCCTTTAATATTTATTAAAGAGGGCCCGGAAAGCGAAGTAATTTAACGACGACCTTTCGGAGTACGTTAAATTTAAATAATTTATTATATAACTACCCTAGGTCGTAGATAAGATATCCGTAATACCGTTTATCGGTATTTTCCGAAGGGATATTAAAGAGCTACGTTAACGCCTATAAGAGGAGTAGCCTTTAGAGGACGAATTTAAAAACGAAGAAACTATAACTCCTCCCGAGCCTAAATAACCTATTATAAATTCCGAATAAATAATATAATTCATAGAATCGTTAGAAATTTAGGCCCTTATTATTAGGCTAGTAACTAGGATAAAGGAAGACCTAATAGGACCTTAAGGTTTATTAGGAGTAAATGATTTAACTAGTTAAAATAATACTAGTTTTAGGGTAAACGCCTAGAAAAAATTAAAACTCGAAGAGATTAAATTCTTCGACCTTAAAGGCGATAAAAAGGATAACCTATTTATTTTAAGAAAGTATATTATATATAAAAACGTTTTCGATTTTAAGGATCGCGTTAATAATATAATTAAATAATACGGCGAAGAGGAAGTACGAAAGTTTCTATCTTTATATCTTAAAGGAGTAGCCCTTAAATAGTTCTTAAATAAATTAAATATTAATATTAAAGTATTAATATATACCTTCGCTAGCTTTAAATAAATAAATCGTTTTATTAAACGATTTAAAATAAAGACGCTAGAAGTTATACGTAAACTTCGTTTTAATAAATATAAATTCGTTTAAATACGTACTAGTAAAACGCCTAGATAGTATATAAATAAAATATTTAACCTAACTAGGGCCGCCGACATTCCTAATATATATTAATAAATATTTATAATCTACGATTATATTAACTCTAATTTTAAGTCTTTTATTAATCCGCCTAAGCCTAATATCCTACTAGATAAATTCCTTAATTTATTTAACACTAAGGAAGAAGCCTAATTAGGAATAATACAAAGTAATAAAACAACTAGGCCTCTACCGCCTCTTAAACTAAAGAGTTTATAGTAAGGCTAGTAGAATTATTAATAACCTAACTAGTTCCGGTTATAATAAAACTAGTTACTTTAGACTACTTCTTATTAATTTATTAATCCGGCCTATTAAAATATATTAAGTATCTTTTAAACGTAGTAATAGCCTCGTTAAATTTAACTACTACCTATTTAGTTATAGATTATTAATAGTAGTACTAGTAATATACCTTTCCCTCCTAGAAATAGGAATCGTCTTAATTTTTAACCGCGCTAAGAAAACCGCGGGCCTATAACCGGTAGTTATAATTTTAATTATTTCGGGTAATAATAAGTACCCCCTAGGCGTATAATTACTTATTATAGAACCGAGGTATAAGAGGATTATTTTTAGGAAGATAATACTATAAAGTAATAAATAGAAGAGTAATTTATACTTAACGTTAATTACGTTAAGGAGTAGAGCCAGGATTAATAATAAAAGAATTACTATAATAAATAAGACGAAATAACCGGCTATTAGGTAACTATTATCGATTCGCCTAAATAAATCGAGTACCGTATTTATAAAGAGTCGTTCTCTTCTAAAACTATATTATATACGTACTTTAGAAATTAAAGTTTAGGTAGGAACCCTACTAAAGCCTCCTACCCTAGACGTTTAATTATAAATATTATTTAGAAGAGTAAATAGCCTTTAATAATAAACGAGAATACGGAAACCTATTACTAGGTTAAAACGAATAACGAATTACTAAAATAGAAGCCTATTATTAAATTAAACTACGACTCTTCTAAAAATACGGGAATAAGATAAGCGTTTAAGAAGTACCGGTACACCGGTATTCGGGTCGGCTTAAACCTTAAAATTAAAATAGAAAAGGGCTATAAAGATACTAGCTATAGAGTAATTATCGTCGACTATAAATTTATAGTACGCTTCCTCCTAAAAGCTAGAATTCGTACTATAATAACCCTACTTTAAGTTACCGGTATTAATATTAACCGCTATATTATTTCTAAATATATCGTTACCTCCTTATATTTCCCCGGGAAAGATAAGAGCGGTAATAAAGTAATAGCCGAAACCGCCCCTAAAGAAGTCCATATTATGGATAATCTTAAAGTAGGTATATTTATTAATATGGACGTTATAGCCCCTAAAGGAATTAATATACTAGTATCTCGTTAAATAACCCGTATCGGTAGCTATAATATAGAGTACTTTATCGACGTCTACTTAAGGGGTATAAATATGAACCGGCCGGTATATACTATAAAAATAAGAGTTATCCCCCTATAAGTTATTATAATTATCGAAGTTTATAAGTTTAATCTACTAGCACGAGACTACTTCTTTAAACCGGTAGATATTAACCTATATCTCTTTACCGAAATCGTTAACGATAGAATAAAATTAATACTTATAAAGAATAAGACGGATAAATTCGTTAAAATCCTAAGAAATATAAAGCTTAGCTAGGTACTAGAGGTTTAATTTAATAACTACTATAATATTACTATAAGCGATAACGACGTTCGCGAGCTCGCTATACGAAGGCCTCCTTAGGAGTATAAAGAAACTTTTATTAAAAACGCTTTTAATAGTACGGTTACCGCTAGTACTAGTTTATTACTTCTTAAATAACCTTTAAGGGGTAAAGATATAAAGAACTTAACTAGTTCCCAACCTTCTATTTTATTAATAGAGGTAACTACTTCGGTAAAGGATAATATCCTCTTAAACGGTGTTATTATTCATAGTAAATAACCGGAGCTAGTAAAGGTTATTAATTAATTCTCTATACTCTAGGTAGAAAAAGGTTTTATTAATATTCTAAAAAACGAATAAATACGTATACTACTTCGCGCCGACTAGGAAGATAAAGTATTTAAAACGATATATATTTATCCTATAAGTAACGAGAGCCGGAAGATTATTAACGAAACCTTTAATAAATTATATATTTAGGGACGGCTTAAATAGACGATATAAACTACTTTATTTAACTTCCTAGTCTTCGTTATTTAAACTATAAAATTAGATAGTACTAAGAAGAGCCGTACCGTTATTAATATTCGAGGTTTAAATACTATAGTTATAGTAGACGTCTATTATTTACCTCTATAGAATAATATAATTAACGCCGTTAAAGGTTATCGTTAGATTACCGTTATCGACGCGGCTAGTTTCTTTTATTAATAGCGAGTATACTTTAAAGATAAATATAAACTTACTATCGTATTATACCGCGGCTAAGAGACTTTTAATATTATAGTAATAGGATTTAAAAACTCGCCTACGTACGTATAACGGTAAATAGACCGGATCCTACGTATTTATAAGGTATTCGCCCGAGTATATATTAATAATATTATAGTATTCTCTTAGACCCTCGAGGATTATATTCAGTACCTATATATAGTATTTTCCTTATTCGTTAAATTTAATATTTTAATTAACCCTAAAAAGGCGTTTATCGGCTATCCGTTAATTATATTATTTAACTAGAAAATTAACTCGTTCGGGCTATTAACTTCTAAAGAAAAACTTATAATTATTAAATAATTAATTTTCCCTTAAACGTTAATAGTACTTAAGACGTACCTAGGAATAACTAGTTAACTAAAAGATTATATTAAAGATTATACTACTCTAGCTAGGCCTTTATAAGATAAGAAAACCGCGTTATTAAATAAAGTACCCCCTATAAGCGCTTAACGATAGGAATATATTAAGAAAATTAATTTTAAATTACCTTCCTTATAGGAGATCCGTTCGTTTAAAGTTATTTAAAGTACTCTTTTTAAGCCTTCCTTTCTATATTATTTCGATAATAAAAAGGAACTATTTATCGACCTTAACGTTAATAAGGAATTCGGTTACGGGGTTATAATTTATTATATTATAAAAGAGTTAAAAAACCTTTATCCCGACCGGAAATAGGTTTAATTTATCCTTTTCCTTAACCGATTCTTTAAGGATATAGAAATACGCTATTAACCTACTAAAATAGAACTAGTAGGAATAATATAAGTATTTATTAAAGTTAAATATATAATCGAATTAGCTTTTAAAATAGTCGTCTATATTAATTATAGAGCTACGCTTAATATAGTTAAATAAATAAATATAACTACCTTATCTACGGTAAAGACTAATTTATATATTATACGGGCCTTAGATTATATTTAGTATTTTTAAAATATAAAGATCCGTTATAAACCTAGCGCTAAATATATAGTACTAGACGCCTTATCCCGACTATAGTAGAAGGACGTAGTTAAGGACTTTTTAGAAGGCGAGCTAGATATACTTTAAGTATATATATATAAAGTCTATACACTAATAGAAATAAACGTATAATATAAATAAGAATTACTTTAAGGGTACTAGAATAACGACTTTTAGGCTAAAATAAATTATATATTTAACTATAACGTAGAAACTAGCGAGGACGCCGTAGATCTTCTTTTTTCGAAGGGGAATAACGGCTTAATATAATATACCGATAATTTGGTTATTAATCGAGTATATATACCGGAACGCCTATATATACCTTCCTTATATATTAAAGTCTTATTTAACGTCGTATATTCTAGTTTATATATAGGAAGATATAAATACTATAAAATTATAGCTAGATACTAGTATATATATAAACTAAATAAAAAACTAGGGGAGTATTTACGATATTATTTATAATATTAATTATTCGGTACTCCTAAATATAAACCTTATAGAGTACTATAGTTTATTCTTATACCGCCCTCTTCTTTCTATACGATTTTTATCGATTTTATCCTAGCCTTACCCCTTTCGTAAGAAGGATTCGATAATATTATAATTATTATATACAAATTTTCCTGAAAGGTAACCGCGATTCTAGGAAAATTAATATAAAAGATAAAGTAATAAATAAATATACTATTACGTCGCTTATACTTAATAGACTAGGGTATTCCGAAGGTTATTCTTTCCGACCGCGATTATAAGTTTATAAATACCCTATAGAAGGCTCTATTTAATAAGTTTAGGGTAAATTTAATATTCTCTACTACTTATTATTTATAAACGGATAAATTAAGCGAGCGTATAAATTAGATTATTAAAATTATATTACGATTCTAGATCGTTACCTTATAAAACTTTAAAGCCTAAGAAGAGGTACTACCTTTTATAATTATATAATATAATAATATATTTTCTTAGCCTATTAACTATACCTTAAATAAGATAGTTTTCGGTTTTACTATTAATAACGCGTTAGACCTAGGAAGTTAGGAGAATAATATTTTATTAAGAGAGCTAGTATATATTTAAACTTCGGATATAATTACCTTTATTTAAATATACGATAAAGAGTATTATAATCGTATTTATTACCCCTAATACTTCCGTAGAGGGGACTAGGCCTTACTATATTTATATAAAGATTATAATATTCCGGTAAATAAGTTTACTAGTCGTAAATATAGTTAATAAATAACTAGTTTATTTAAAGTTCTTAACTATATCGGAAGACTCGTATACCGCCTTAATATCCCGGAAAATTAAAAGATTTATAATATATTTTTAATAGTATAACTAAAGTAGTACCTACCGCCGGATTAGGACTCTTTTAAATATCTACGGCCTACGAACCCTAAAGTAATAAAAACCGAGCGAGATAACTTAAAGCTAGAATAAAAATTAAAGCGTATCCTCGATAGCCGCGTTATTAAAAAGGGGAAGGGTTACGCTACCGAATACCTCTTATCCTAGAAAGGCTAGGGATCTATATAAAACCATTAAATAAACGTAAAGAACGTTTTCGCGGACGAACTTATTAAGGAATACGAATAATAGGCTAGATATTAAGCCAAATTCTTCTTCTAGGGTCGATAACTCTAGAAGTATAATTATATTTCTCTTTTATATTACCGCCCTTTATCTACCCTTATTAAGAAATAGCCGTTATATTAAATCTACCTATCGAGCTCTATTTAGAGTACGGGTATTACGATAATATTAAGAGGGTATTATACCGAGAACCGGTAAAATTATTTTTTTATAATCTTAAATCATTCGCCTAGTCGTACGTAGAGCTATATAACCCGAATATCCTAATAGTATATTATTTATATACTCTTTTATATAGACTTAAGTATATACCCCTCGTTATCGCTACTTCTTAATTAAGTAGTATACTTATAAAGGAAAAAACTTCGGATTAATTAAATCGGGACTAGCTCCGCGTTAAAATAGTTTTAATTCTAAAAGTACCGTTAAACGACTTTACCTAGCTAGCTAGATTTACGCTAAGACTTTATTTTTCTAATATATACTTAAGGCCCTAGTCCTTTAGTACTAATACTTTTATAATACTACGCGTATACGCCTCTATTTCATTAATATTATAGCTCTTATCGTTAATTACCTACGTTATCCCTACACCCCCCTGTCGCCTTACTTCGTTATCGCGATTTTAATATTAAGCTTTACGGCTCTACGTTAAGCTTTAAGGCTCTACGGGCCTACCCGTAATTCGGTCGATAATTTAGAATATATATTTCTTATTTATTTACTACTATATATAGACGTTATTTACGTTATTAATTACGATACCCTATATAAGTATATTAACGAGGGCGTTAACTTCTTTTTTTTAAAAAGGGCGATTTATTACGGGGTAGACTTTAGTAGGAGTATTACTATAAATATCTACTAAGACGACGGGCTGAGCCCTACCGCTAGCCCTATCGGGACTAGGGTAATACTAGGATTCTAGTATATTAGGGCCAAATCCTCTATAGAATAATCAATATCTTTTATACTATATACTATTATATTAACCCCTTATCAACTATTCCCGGTATTTAAATAATTTATTATATAATATTTTAAAACTAGTTAAAAAACTAGGGTTTAATTAATACCTAAAATAAATTATATATAATAACTCCTATTTAACTAGTTTTTAAAGATTATATAATAATACTCTAAAAATATAACATAACTTTAAGTTATATATAAAGAGACTATTTTTCTTAATATATTAAGAGTTTATTATATAATTATTTAAAACTAGTTAAGAAACTATAGTTTAAAAAGTATTTAAGATTAAATATATAATAAAGCTCCTATTTAACTAGTTTTAAAATATTATATAATAAATCGTCCTTAATATAAACTATATTATAATCGATTATAAAGTATATCCGAGGATAATAATATAACCGATTTATATAATATAAATAATAGGGTTAAGAGTTTATATTAAAAATTCTTTATATAATTCCTTCCCTTTTTTTTTTTCCTCTTTATTATATATATTTACTTTTTATTATATATTTCTTTTATTTTTTAACTCTTCTTTATATAACTCTTTAATTTTATTATATAATAATTAATTATTATATAAATATCTTAAGTAAATATAATTATTTTCTATTATTTTAATTACGCTAGCGACCGCGTTTAATTTAATATCGTTAATTAAGGTCTCGGCTCCTTTATATACTCCGTATTAAATTAGGCCGTACTCGGCCTTTTAAAGCGAAATATCGCCGCTCGGTTTTTAATTATAATAATAGCGCGAATTTATATAAACCGCCCGTTATATATTAACGCGATTTTAATATAAAGTTATAAATACTTTCCTCTCGCCGCTTCTACTCTCCGCCGAGTAACTGGGCCTTATATAATATATTTTATATTAAAACAAATTAACCCTAGTAAAGGGAAAATATTCTTTAAATATTAATACCTACCCGGCTACTTTAGCGGGTTATATAATAATTATAAATAATAAAATTATATAATTTATTACTTTATATATAACGGTGCGCTTAAAGCGCCGTCGGATAAATTATTGAATAATAATAAAAACGAGGAGAGTGAAAAATCGTAGGAAAGTTATAAAAAGTCGGAGTCGGAGTTAGCGGGTATTAAAAATAATAAAAATATTATTATTAATTTATTAAATAGGGTAATCTCCGTGGTAGTCTTTATATAATAAATAGTTTAATTTTTTTCGAGCCTCTAAAAAGTATATAGGTTAATATAATAAGATATTTAAATAAGAATATATATAGGTATACTACCTAGGCGGGTTTAATTATGGCCTATATTTCTATATAATAGTTAAGATTAATAGGTTATATAAATTAATAATATTTTAATAAATTATTTATATAACTAAAACGAGGATAGATTAATATATATCTTATTTAATTAAATAATCTTAATTTATTAATTATACGAGAGGTTAAATTCTCGAAAAGTATTTCTTTAATTATTTAAATTTATTTATTATACGAGAGGTTAAGTTCTCGAAAAGTACTTCTTTAATTATCTAAATTTATTTATTATACGAGAGGTTAAACTCTCGAAAAGTACTTCTTTAATTATTTAGACTTATTTTTTATATAAAAGATTAAGTTCTCGAAAAGTACTTCTTTAATTATCTAAATTTATTTATTATACGAGAGGTTAAACTCTCGAAAAGTACTTCCCTAATTATTTAAACTTATTTTTTATATAAAAGATTAAGTTCTCGAAAAGTATTTCTTTAATTATCTAAACCTATTTATTATATTAGAGGTTAAACTCTCGAATAAAATTTTTATTTAAACTTATTTACTATACGAGAGGTTAAACTCTCGAAAAATGTTTCTATCCAAATTTATTTATTATACGAGATATTAAGTTTTTAAAATATATTATTCTTTTATTTTTTTTTACTTCCCTCGCTCTTTTTATTATTTTAAATTATAATCTTCTTTATTACCTTCGTCTAATTTTTTATATAACTAGGTAGCGAAGTATTATTTATTTTTATATAATTAAATTAACGAATATTCCTAGTTATTATATAATTAAATTACCGAGTATTCCTAGTTATTATATAATTAAATTACCGAGTATTTTTAATTATTATATAATTAAGTTATCGAGTACTTATCGTTATATAAATAATAAACGTAGTTTTATCGATTTTTATATAAGAGACGATAGAAGTAGTTTCGATTTATTATAATATAGGCTCTAAAACTTACTATAAAATAATATTAAAAAAGAATTTCTTAATAAGGATTTTTTAGTAAAGATAATTATATTTATTTTATTCGTAATAAACTTTAAACTTCGATCTCGTAATATTATATAAATCCGATTATTTAACGAGAGAGGTACCGAAGATAATATTATATAATCGAGGTAGTAGTAAACCGGATTTTTAAGAAATTTATTATCGCCTTAAAAAAATTTTATACGAGACCGTTTCTAGGCTAGCGTCTAGGGCTTTAATTCTAGCTCTAGATTTTATATACGAGGTTTATTTTTAAATATTATACGAGGTTTATTTTTAATTACTATACGAGGCTCGTTTTTAATTATTATACGAGGCTCGTTTTTAATTATTATATAAGGCTCGTTCTTAATTATTATATAAGACTCGTTTTTAACTATTATATAAGGCTCGTTTTTAATTACTATAGGAGGCTTAGGTTTAAGTTTTATTATATAATAATAAAATTCCTTTATTATACGAAGATTAAGTTTTTATTTAATAAACCGTTTATTTTCTTTCTTAAATTAAAATTCTAGTTTAATTTTCGGTGAATTAAATTACTTAAGAGGTACTAGTTTTTAATAAACTAGAATAATTATATATTTTTTATCTTTATTCGTTTTTTTAAATTAATTACCCTCGAAGAGTTATTTTATTATATAAGCGTACGAAGTATTTTTAGATAATTTATATAAAATTTTATTTTTAATTATTTAAGTAAAGAACTATTTATTAATAAGAATTCGGTAGTTATAATATAACTTCCGAAGGTATATTCGCTCTAATAAAAAAATATTCTCGATAAAATCGAAATAATTTTAAATTTCGCGTTATAAGATATAGATAATCACCGAATTTAAAAAATATATAACGTAAATATATTATATAATTAAGAAATTAAAGTATTTAAATACCTAAATACTTAATATCGAGTTAATATATAATATTATTATTTAGGATACCTCTAATTAAAGTAGGTTATACTTTATATAATTATATTTATATATTAACCTAAGTTTTTTAATTAATTAACGAAACCTTCGCTTTTTAATCTAGTAGAGGGTACCGAGTAAAGATAATTTATTATTTTAATTTAATAATATAATTTTAATTATATAATACGAACCTCTTCTTTTACTTTAGCTTTTTATATATATAAGAGGATATAAATAATTACTAAGAATTAATACTCCGTCCGTTATTCTAATCGGCTAGGGGTAACTCTAATTAATATATTCACTATTTAATTTATTCGAATTTAGGTAGAACCGGCTTTAATTATTATATATAAATAGGAAACTCGTTTATATAGTATTTAACCCTATAAATAAAAGGGTCGGCTAGTAATAAAATAAATTAAATACGGGTTAATAATAAAGTAGGTTAAGTACGATTTAATTTAAATAAATTATCGATATTAATTATTTAATAAACTTAATTATATAATAATAAAAAGATAAGGATAAGGCTTATATTAATCGAGGATTTATAATATTATAGACTTTATAATATTAAAGATCCTAGGTATATATTTATTAAGAGTAGAGATATATATATATTTATATCCGAGGCTCGTCTTTATTTACTTTTATTATATAATAAAATTAAAAGGAAATTAGAGAGAAGATAAATTATTATATAACGAAATCTAAACTTTAAAAACTATTATATAAGAAGATTTAAAAACTATTATATAAGAAGGTCTAAAGACTATTATATAAAAAAATCTAAATATTATTATACGAGAAAGTTTAAATATTATTATACGAGAAAGTCTAAACGCTATTATATAAAAAGGTTTAAATACTATTATATAAAAAACTTTAAAGATAAAATAAAAAACTGAGTAAATTACTATATAAGAAAATATTTATATAATATTTATTAAAGCCTCTAGCTAGGCCTCGAAGGATTTAGATAAAACTTTTTTATATAATAAATTCCCCGATAATATATTATAAATCGGTTATTAATCTAGTTTATTTTAATTAAATTTATTTTCTAGCTTCGAATATTATTTTAATTTAAGTTTATACCTACCGATTTCGTAATTATTAATTATTATACGAAGAGCTTAATAATATTTAAGCTAGAAAAATTCGCGTTAATATTTAAAAATTACTAGCGGTAAATAGGGATTAAAGCCTCGATTATATAAAAAATTATTATATTATATAAGGGTAGATAATAAAAGATATATATCTTTATTTATATAAAAAAGTTAACTTTATACTATTAATTTAGAATAATAAAGATCTTTATAATTATTAATTATATAATTTAAATACTTAAACGGAAAAGGTTTAACGTTTACTATATAATATATATATAAAGATAGAAAAGGTTAGATATTATTATATAATATAGATTTTAGAGATAAAAAGCTTTACCGTTATTATATAATATATATATAAAGATAGAAAGAGTTAGATATTATTATATAATATAGATCTTAGAGATAAAAAACTTCATCGTTATTATATAATATAAACGTTTAAATAAAAAGAAATTTATTTATTTTAATTAATAATATCCCGCCGAAGTTCTTTAAATTTCTCGGTATTTATCTTAAAGTTATAGTTTTTAATTCTTATTTTTAATTATTAAAATAAGTTATATAATCTCCTCGAAATTATTTTTAGGCGGTAGGGTTATTTACGAATTTAATATATATTTTAATTATCTACGAAGTACTCGATCTATAAATGAATAACGGGAAAATAAATTATAAAGAGAGTAATTATATCCGTATTTTTATCCTTCGAGAATTAATTTATTATACGAAGATTTCTAAAGAATTAAATCTATATCTCGGTCATAGTTTTAATTAATTAGGCCTACTATAACTCGATTCGTTAATTCGAAATATTTATATTATATATATAATATTATTTAAATTTAAGATCTAGTTCGAATACCTATTATAATATAATATATATATAAGTTATTATTTTTATTTCTAATCTATAGTTTAATCGTACGAAGTAAGATTATAATCCGAGGTTAAAAATAATATTAAAATAACCTCGTAGAATATTAACCTATATATAGTTTATAATACCGTATTAAAACTAGGGGATATAACGTATATAAATATTAATTCTAATATAAATCTTAATTCTAAAATCGGCTAATTTATTATAATTATTAATTAATTATATAAGATTTAAATTAGGGACGATAAATTCTCCCCTTTTTTATTATATATTTTATAATCGTCGTTCTATAATAATTAGAAATAAATCTCGGTTTAATTCAAATAATTAATTTTTAAAATTATTAACGTATAATATAAAAAAAGAGTAAAGCTTTATTATATAATATAAGAAAAGAGTAAAGTTTTATTATATAATATACTTAAAGATTAACTAGTCTTTTTTTTAAAAAGATTCTATTAAATACTCTCGTTTTATATTTTATATAGTATTATTCCTAAACTCTTATTATATAAATTAATATATTATATTATCCGTTTATTTTTAAACCTCCTAGTTATCTTTTTTTTATTATAAGTTTATTTCTTTTTAAATTCGTATAAAGCTAGTTTTTTATTATTTCGAAGTTTTTATTTTTAAATTATAAATATATTTCCTTATCTTAAACTTTAAGTCGATAAATTATATATTAAATATATTTTTATAATTTAAAAAAATTATATATATAAATAATTTATTTATAACCCTACTTTTTAAATTAACGGCGAAATATATAAAAATTAATACCGATATCTTTTTTATCTTAAAGTTATTATATAATATCTAATTATATTTCTTTCCTTATACGAAGGCGATAAAGTATTTTTTTTTAAAAATTATTAAATTATATAATTAAGCGATTATCTTAACCGTATTTAAATATCTAGTATAAAAATTAATATTTAAATTATATAAATAAATTAAGGGAGGTATTATATAATTAAATATACCGTTTATATAGTTAAAAAGTAAAAAGGTTAGGAGGTTTAAAGCCTATATAGTAGAGCCGTAGATTATTTTTTGGTTTTTCGTTTTTCGGTTTTTAGTTTTTAGTTTTGTCCTATCTTCAGCTATCGTCCGCCGTACTACGGAGTATCAGGTACCGCGCAAATCTTATCTTCTAGCTCCTTGGCAACTACGCCCGTCCGAGATCCGGCGAAATGCTCAGATCCAGCACTCGAAACCCAACATAGCAAAGCCTGTGCTGGTCGTCCTTCCCATACCACCACTCCTTCGAAAAGTCCTCCGCGAACCCTCTGTTCACGGCATCCAATTTGTGTTGGAAGAAATCGTGCACGAAACCCCATGGAACAGGCTCTTGACTGCATCCAAATTCGAGTTGCAAACTGCCGGCTTGGATGACGACTTGGTTCTGTTCCGGCTGCATTGACCAGACTTCGATGAGTAAGTCAAGGACGTTGAGGTAAAAATCGACAAAGGCGGCGCAGGCGGCTGCGACGGGGACCCAAACTGTCATCGTTTTGGCTATTTCTACATTCGCGACGAACGACCAATGTGGGAAGGGTAAGAGGATACGTTGGCGTAGTTTCGAAGGAGATACGTCGTGGAGGCGCCATATATCGGGTTGAAACTGAGTCATTTGTCTGCTATGTTCTCTCGTGGCTGTGTTCGCTGCTGATCTAATGATGGTGATGGTTATGAATAAGAATAGGACGTGCATTGCCTTCATGTAATGCATGTCAGCGTTACATCGAGAAGTTCTGCTGATCCTCCATGTATAAACTGATTTCCGATATTGTTGGGAATGACGCGTATATCATGGCAAATGAAAGGGTATTGTGGAGCGTTCTGTCGCTTGTAATTTACATCATGCCGAAACGCGCTGTTATCGAATGGCATTGTAGATTTCGGTCTACTTTTCATAAGCGCGAAGCTGCCTATCGACGCTTCTTTCTCATCAGCGTTTGATAGCCGTTGCGACGGTAAATTGTGATTTCAATGTTCCTAATCTTTGCGTAATCACTCCTTTACCCTATCAGAATTCACCTTATCCCACGTCGCTGCTCCAATTTCCCGATTTCTAGGCCTTCCGACTACGGCACTCATGCGCGTACTTGGCTGAATGCTCGAAGACATGCTACGGCGAGAGCCAAGACCCAATCGACACCTTGGCGTCCAACTATTATAGAGAGACATGTCTGGACACCATGTATTCTAACCGATTTGACTGTCTTTCGCTGGTATCCAAAGCCAAAACCATCAATCTCCCAATTGGTTTCACATATTCTAGTATCAATAGCCATCTATCTTCTCCGTTTAGATGAGTCACGTATGGTTTTGTTATTTGTGCAAGTGTATGCCATGGCACTTCGAGATTCTAGGCAATTGCACTTCACGCCTTTAGTTCAGTCATGGCTTTTTCGTTCTGACTACGGTAGTACAGTAGCATTCATTCGGCCAATCCCCAAATCTACGAATCTTTATTCTCATCCAGCAAATCCTCGGAAAGTATCTTCATTCGAGAGCCATCCACATATTCATAGCTGTACATGCCATCCGTAATCTCAGTCTCCTCTTCTTCAATTCGTGCACAGAGTTCTCCACACTCCGTTTTGCCCACATTACTTCCCTTCATCTCTTCCTTTCCCTTTCATAAGTGCTAATAGGTGCTGTAACGACACCCATCGTTCGATCTGACTCCCGCTCTTCCTTCCATTACTTATTGGAATTCAGCAATACAAACCAAGGAGGCGATTGAGAGATCGCAGAAATCTCGGAGCCGTACTGTCCTGGGTCCTCTATAGGCACCACGTCGCGTCATCATATTTGAGGCGGCTTGTCGCCTCGGTGGGTCCAGCGCTACCGTGGACTTTTGCTTCATCCGAAATCTCGTTTTCACCGCCTGCATCCAGCGTAGGAGGCATTGCCATCCCTGGTTGAATCCCAACCTTTTCGCCGACACTGAGAGCCATTGCAGACGTCAGCCACCCAGGGACAGCACGCTTATATAAAGCCAAGTAAAGCCCAAGCTGCTTGTTGCACAACCCATGGAAGATCCCACACTTGGGATACTCGAGTGTAAGCGCCAAATCTGAAGTAACGTGGATGGTGACTTGGTGTTGTGGTAGAATGATTCTCCAAGAATTCTGCTTACGCCCATTTGTGCTTACAATACCGCTCGTCTCGTCTGAAGTCTCTATGGCAAGGCCACGACAAGCGAGACATAGGAGAATCGGACAGCCGGATACCCAGTCAATATGGATTGGACAGCATTGCCTACCAAAGTTCTTGCGCGTAAGGTTGTCTTTCGCCAATGAGACATCGCATGCTTCGTGGTCGCTACCAAAAACGAAGCCATGGGCGATGTCTCTTGGTGGATGGATAAAATGTGATTGGAATTGACAGGGGGGGCTGTTTTTGACTTAGACAGCGATTATCGTTCTCTGGTTATGCCAAAACCTCAGTGGCGGCAAGGCTTTGAAGCTTGATGAAGAGAAGAATTGTGTCCGTTTTTGACGTAGACGAGGATCCTTTGTAGTGGTTGAACATTCAAGAGCATAGAGTCATATATACGTGTATTGGTTATCTGGAACCTCCGGAAAGTCAGGCAAAAGACTACAGCATGGCACTAGGACCCCAAAATATACGATATGTAGAGCAATCAGAGTTGGACACTAGACTGAGAGAAAAGCAAAGAAGACTAGTGGAAATCTGTGAAGGCAAGTATAGAAGATAAGATGAATTTTTAGACTAGTCTAGCTCACCCTGTGCCTCGAATTCTGTTCACCAGGTAGAGATCCAGATAGGCAACGATTCGCTGCTAATCCTGTAGAGCATACCTCAACGCTTTCCTCTGTAGAATCATTCCGAGGGAAACGCCACCAATTGTAAGAAAACGTACGGGTATACGAGGATAAGATCGTGTGCCTGGAGTCGCGACCTTACACCAATATGGATGCTTATCGTGAGTCCGAAAATGGGTAGGAATACTGTCCTATGCTCGACAGGCGCTGTCAATCCTTGTTTGCTATATTGCCGCTATGACATGCCTGCAACCCAAGATTCGGTATTTAGAATCTCGTGCTCACAATGAAGCATTTCTTACGATTGTTCTCGACCCGATCAATCCATGCCTTGCGAAAGGGTCAGCTCGACTTTGGGGAAGCTCTCGTGAACAACGCATGGTGCGCTTGTCTTCGTAGTCGTTGGTGTGAAGGACGTTGACAAGGCGGCTAGGACGACAAAGAACTTCCAGTCCTCGATCAAAGCACCCACAAACAGACTTGCTTCGACCCTGTAGTTACATTCTGGATGTATTAGACATTGTACTGTGGCAGACTCTGAAATCCAGACCGGTAGAGACCAAGCTTGTTGTATCCCTTTGAATAGTCGAAGAGGTAACGCCCAGACTTCTACTCACTAGCGAAGAGAAGGCCAATTTTTCCAAATGGTCCTTGTAGGAAATATCAGCTGCAGCACTTGAGTTTTGAACAACTTCCACCAAGCCACACAAGATCCCAATCCTCGAAATGTCTTTCCGGAAGTTTGCCGCTTCTAACGCCTTGAGGCAAACGCGTAGAAGAAGACATGTAGTCACCTTCTACTAAGATATTGCGCTTTATCATCATACCAGGGCAAAAATCTACTTGTGGCAGCCTCTATGGTATTGGAGAAGAATCTGCGGCAGAATTTGATCTCTGCACCTCGCCTCAGCAATTTCTCAACAATGACAAAGTTCCTACCGTAAGCGGCGGCTTGCAGAGCACCACCAAGGAGGCCGCCCCCAAGCTGATCTGGGCATAAAGTTTCAACAAGATATCCAAAAGCGCATCGCAAGGGTTTCTGCGATATTTTCCACGAGGAAGCATTTTAAAGCCTTCTTCTTCGTTCTTTTCGAGATCAATAAATGTCTTCGAATGGCTATCGACTGCAGCTGCTTGGAGAGGGTGCTGTAGATTACGCCAACCGCATTAACTTCAACGCCGTTGGTCAACAGCAGTCGTACTGCTGGCACGTTGCCAACGGCGGAAGCGGCGTGACCAGCGCTGCCGTATAGGCCAGCCTCGGTATTCAATTGGGCACCGATTTCAGAAGCATAGACATGATAGAGACGCGTGCGAGCGTACGATATCGCCTAGAATGCGACGATTTGGCCTCCCCAGCTTTTGTAACAGCCGCCGATGCTAGAGGCAAGAGAGGCTCAATTGGGGTCTTACCTCTAGATGCTGCGGCTTGCGTGGCGGTGCCATGACGCCCAGAATCGAAATTCACTTTCGCACCCTTGTCCAATAGACAATGTACTGCTTCGGCCTGTCCAATGGCAGTAGCATCCTAGAGTGGCTTTTCGAACATGCTGGAATCACTCACGATATGGGGATTCTCTCGCATGAGCACTTCCAATGCAGATACCCTACCATAAAAGGCAGGCGCACTCCAGAGGGAAAGACCCACTCGAAGTGAAACACTAGTGCAAGCGAGTGGTCTCTCTCACGCTTGAAGGTACGAGCACGATGGTGAAGCTGGTTTACTTACCCGAGGCCATCTGCGATTTCATGCTATAAGATCGACTGTGTTCTGAAGGACTTGGCTCGTCAAGCCGCGTCGCCCGATGTCGGAAGCTGCAAAGTACCATGGAGATGAAGCACTACGATCCGGCGTATACGTAGCATATTTTTTCCTACCTCAGAAAGAGCTTGTGATAGATTGCGACTTCTTATCGAAGTCATAAGGCTACCACTATCACACGGTGATTTTTCATGGCAATACAGATCGTTATTCCCGGGACAGCTCTTTTGAGCCAGAGTCTGTCCCAGCTTCCTCGTCGCAATGGCAGACTCGAGAACATTTCTGTAAGGATTTCAGACTTCAGCATCAAAAAGCAGTTGACAATACACTGTTGTCACCTTCTCGAAACTTCTTGAAAGCGATCCAGTCTTCGTGACTGTGGATCTGCGTTCCTACCGAGTGAATGGTGACCGAGGATTCGTGGGTGGAGATGTCAAGATGGCGATTATTGACAAGCCACACGGTCAGATTGTCTTTCTGGCTGGCGCAGCTTATCTAGTCGCATTTTCAGGAGGAAAACCGGGATGGCTTGTCAGTCCTTATCAAAGTCCTTCAACGTCCTCTCAGCCGCCATTGCGCTATCATAGGTGAAGCCATCGCTCGTTCTCGGGTTGGCACACGGATAGCCAATTTCTTCCACAGCTTCCATGCGCTAGACATCAGAACGATTTCCCTTCGTGATGGCGATCTTGAAAATGGGCATGCCTGGATTGCAGACGATTTCAGTGGGGACAGCACAAGTGGAAACGCGTGTGCATAGGTGATCAGAACGAGGGCTAAGAATTGTCCACGTTGCGCTCTTATGTCATTTTCCCTGCAAAAGATCTAGACTTCGTCGTCGGGATGTTTTGCCCTCAAGAGGCAAGCAAGAGCGAAAGTTTTTGGTGTGGCGAGAAGATCGCCCCCTCTTCCCCTCCTTTTCCTGCTTGAGTGAATGTTTCCAAGAGTTTTAGTCATAGGATTTTAATACTCATGCGCCTGCTGCCCCACGGCTCGTGGAAGGCCATCTTCGCAATTGAACGTGGGCCTGACAGGTTGATGGCTACGTTACGAAGAGCAGACGTTAGTAAAAGCGCAGCGAATAGGGACTGCGAGGGAAGAGGCAGAGCCGCTAGTAGGAAGCTTGGTTCACAAATTATTGTACACCAATGCAGGGACGAGTAAGATCATGCAGTAGTCTTCAGTGTAACCTGGGGTACATATGCAGAATGTAGTCAGAAATTGTAGAATTCATGAATGTAAATGATGCAGTTGCGACTTCGTGCGAGGCAGATTGACTGGCGCGCCAAGGCCCATGCAATTTCTGACCGTGATCACGCGATACTTATGGAACCAACATGCTCACTCCAATCTCTGCACCTACAACTCCCCCCTCATTCCTCAAACCCTCTCAGAATCATCTCACTCTACCTACTTGTGCCTCCCAACGAACACCGCAATTAATGTACACACACAGCTCCTCTGCATCATCTGCCTCCTCACCCGCATCCACCCCACCCCCCTCCCGCGACCCTCAACAGAAAAAACCCAACATTCTCTTCATCCTTGCCGACCAGGTCTCAGCTCCTCTCCTCCGCATCCATAATGCCTCGTCTCCCATAAAGACGCCCCACATTGACGCTCTAGCAGCCAAATCCGCTGTCTTCTCCTCCGCCTACTGTGCATCACCATTATGTGCACCCTCGCGCTCCTCCCTCGTCACAGGGCAATTGCCTTCGAGGATCGGGGCCTGGGACAATGCCTCGCCTCTAGGGGTTGAGGTACCCACCTACGCCCACTATCTAAGAAGAGAGGGATACGAGACCGTACTGGCTGGCAAGATGCACTTCATTGGGGAGCAGCTGCACGGCTATGAAGAGAGGTTGACCAGTGACATATATCCAGGAGACTTTGGATGGTACGTTTGAAAAGGACGGAGAAAGATGCCGGAAGACATGAAGGGGCAAGGTGATGCTTGGCTTGGGTGCTGAGCATAGCAGTACAAAGCACAACAGCTTTCCCCTTACAGTATATCAGCTAACACGGATCAGGGCCGTCAACTGGGATGAACCAGATCGACGTCTTGAATGGTATCATAATGCCTCCTCCATTTTGCAAGCAGGTCCCTGCGTCCGTTCCAACCAGCTGGACTTTGACGAGGAAGTCATGTTCAAGAGTACTCGTTACCTATACGCTGCCGCACGTCGCCCAGAGACTGCTCGACCCTTCTGCCTCACCGTCTCGCTCACCCACCCTCACGACCCTTATACCATTCACCAAGAATACTGGGACAGATACGAAGGAAAGGATATACCCCTGCCTGAGATCAACATTCCAAGCGATGAGCAAGATGAACACAGCAAGAGACTGCTGCAGGTTTGTGGGCTTTGGGATGAAGACATGCCAGAGGAGGCAATTAAGAGAGCGAGGAGGGCATACTTCGGAGCAATGAGCTATGTGGACGACAACGTGGGAAAGTTGATGCATGTGCTAAAAGAGTGCGGTATGGACGAGGATACAATTATTATCTTCTCTGCCGATCATGGAGATATGCTTGGCGAGAGAGGATTATGGTACGTGAGCCTCACAGCCCTTAGGGCTGGAGCACCCAAATCACAATACATGCTCGTTCTCGTGAAGACCCTGAAACTGATCTTCGACAGGTACAAAATGTCCTTCCATGAAGCCTCAGCCCGCGTTCCCCTTCTAGTCTCTTACCCCAGACTCTTCGATCCCATGACCGTCAACCAAAGCGTCTCTAACATCGACATCCTTCCCACCCTCGTTGACATGGTCAATGGCCGTCTCGATACCCGCCTTCCAATGGATGGCAACTCTCTTCTGCCCTACCTTCACGGCTACCCTCCCGTAGATGATAGCGTCTATGGCGAATACTGTGGCGAAGGCACCATCGCACCACTGATGATGATCCGCCGGGGTGCCTGGAAGCTGATCGTCTGCCCAACTGACCCTCCTCAACTGTTCAACCTGCATTCTGACCCCAAAGAACTCTTCAATATGGCTACCAGCTCTAACCCCCAAACTCAAGCTGTCTTTACTGCCTTCATGAGAGAAGCCCACGAGAGGTGGGACTTCAAAGCTATTTACGCCGAGGTGCTGAAGAGTCAACGCACGCGCCGAGTGTGCTGGGATGCGCTCAAGCAGGGGAGGTTCGAGAGCTGGGATTATACGCCTAATGAAAAGGCAACTAATCAGTAAGGGCCCCTTTGATGCTCCATGCGACGGTCCTCGTCAATTTTCCCCATTGCACCCAACTTCATTGTACTAACCCATTGCCATCTAGATACATCCGGTCCAACGTCCCCCTAGACGAGCTCGAACTCCGCGCCCGCTACCCACCCGTCGACGCCATGGGTCGCGAAAAGAAACGTGGAGGCGCTCACGGTGTGGCGGCGGCTTACGGGCAATAGCAAGGTGCGCTTGAGCAATGATCATATCTCTTAGAGTGTCACTGTTTTAGCGAGCGGGCGGTAATGATTGGCCATGCCTTAGCGAGCGATCCTTATTGTCGATCATATTGCATGATACCATGGGAAGCTTGTTGGCATTTGGCTTTTATGGCGCTACTCTGATATCCTGCTATGCTTGCGGTCTTGATGCTTATGCTTGTCGCTTGAAATTTGACGATAGATTGGTCTAGATCATGGGAGATTAGCAATTGTGAAAACAGCGATTAGAAGGAAGCAATATTGATTTTGTGATCATCTTTGACAAACTTCGTGCCATTGCGCCGTCATCATTGATTCTTTGATACAAGCCTCCCTCGTGTGAAAGACAACATTGTAAAACTCGGCAACGTCGTTGCAGATGGAAGGCATCGTGCTGAAACGCAATTTGAATGGGAGAGCCACTTGGAAGCATGGCGCCATCGCCGCCATACTGCCTTTACAGACATCTCTACCCGGAATCTTATCGCCTTTACAACTCCACCTGATCTTCCTAACCACCATACTCATCTCTCTAAGCAAACGACTTGTTTCTCGCCAGGGCAACCCTCACCGACCCTCGATATCTGAGACATCCCTCATCTCACGTCACTCCGTCCGCATGTCTGACTAGCGTTCCATATCATCGGCTTTGATGTGCGTGTGGAAGGGCAGGACTGAGGTTGTTGGTAAGTGTGGGGAGTTGCATGACCGCTTCCCACTGGTGGTTGGATTAGCTAGGGGAAACATAGATATTGAGGAGTAGCTTCTGACGAGACTAATTCTGATGATGAATGGAGCTCGGGGACTCCGACTTTGCAACTTTTATAATTCTAGGACTTTCCGACTTACGACTCCGGTTTTCGTAAGGGATTTCCGATTTCTACGGTTACACCATATCTACTAAATTTCCGACCTCCATGATTCTGCGACTTTCGCGAGCGAGTCTGCGACTCTGTGATTTTCATGCGCGATGCTTGAGTGGCGCAAAGAGCACAAATAGATGGTTAAACGTGGATACAATGCCTGGAAAGGGCTATGAAGACACTCTACTGAGAGACAAATGGAAGTAACCAGAAGGCCAGGTACGGAGGGATGTAATCAACGACAATACGTTAGGAATACGTCGAGGGACTATCTTATCACAGTCTCCAGATGTAGTGTCACCATGGTACTTTCCTTTTTGACCCGTTTATTCAAGACTAAAACGAGGGCGTGAGGATAGTGACAACATGGTGAAGCCACCAGAATCAATAGAAGAGATTTAGACTCTCCGATACAGCAAGAGGGAAGCTCTCGCAGTGAGCAGCACCCTCAAGGCACTACAACGACAGAGCCATATGAAAGCCGCACTCTCATGGGTTGAGAGGATGAGCAGGAGCAGACGGGGTCGTTTTGGCCTGTGCCTGGAGCCAAGCATGGACTCGTGACTGAGAAGTCTATCCGGGGGGCCAAACATAGTGGTAATAAGCGGAGGGAAGGCTTCAGCGCGAGCGACGAGGACATTCCCGATGGGGAACGGAGTGTGCAGGGGATTAAGGACCAGGCTAAAAGAGCCGGTGATGCTAAGATCTGGGCTGGAGGAGCCGGTGGAGCAAGATCTCGGCGGTGATAGACAGAACGCAGGTGATCTATCCGATGTTGTGTTGCGAGGGATGTGCTCAATATGACTCGGCAGTAGCCTCGGTGTGGGAAAGAGCGTGTCGGCGTTCGATGGGGCAGTCTACATGTACAGGTGCCATGTTCCTCGAAACCTGGCTTTAGAAATCACGAAATTTCTGCACGCCTACTAGGACAAGATGCATGTCGCGCAGATGAGCGAAGGAACTGCAAGAAACTTTCAGGGCCTAGGGATTTGAATTCACCAACTCGACGCTGACACATGAATTCATCACTTGCCATCAATTAAGATGTTCCTTGTCTCCTGGGAGCTCACGATCGACAGAGAATTAAATTCTCGGAGTTTGTTTGCTTGTCTTAGCCTTTGTTAAGACTGTTTAGGAGCCTCATTACAAGCATATCTGAAATTTGACTTTGGACGAAGAGACAGTGGTGCAAATAAAAAGATTCGGGTCGAGCGTCAACTAGTTATCAACGGTTTATGATAGCGTAGATAGCAGTCCTATTGAAACAGATTAGCAGTAAGAAGCATCTGTAGATGGTAGCTAGGATAGAGGCTGTTTAGAGACAGCAGGATATCCTCGTCGAATCTCGTTGGTATGTCCACACCAAAAACATATATGCCACGCAAGATTTGTTACTTCACTGCAATTTGGTTTTTACTATGAAATCACTTACAAGAACACGAAACGCGTTATAAAGATTTCTGTGATTTACTTGATCCTGTTGTGCTTAAGCCTCTTCGCTTATACTCCATTCTGGAACGATACCATAACACACCGGAACGGCCTCTCTGGCCACATGTCGTGTCCACCCAGTATGCCCGCTCTCAAAAAGCGGAAGCTCGAAGGGAGTGACGTCGATCAGCACCAGTATACCAAGCCTGCGGTCGCGAAGGCGACGGCACCACAGAGCGAAACCACTCGAACACCTATACCGCCAACGTTTCTCAACATCTTTGATAGCGGGTCAGGATACCCTGCTTTTAAAAATCTCTGCCAGCATCTTCCTATCGCGGACATCATCTCACTCTCTCGGACATGCAAGAAGTTTTCCGATCTATACCAATATCTCCTCCCCATGGAATGGAATATCAATCATAAGCTTCGCCATTATGTCAAAAATCCACTTGGCTTCAGATCAATGATGGCACGCTGCAACGTACTTATCTTCGGATTCTCTGCAACTCAATTCTTCGAGCGATCATCGGGCAGATCAGCAGTGCTGAGCTGTATGGTCGAAAAAGGCGAGGACTACGAGATCTTCAGCGCGTATCTGTACCAGGTTGAGGCGGATGGCGGATCATGCGTCCCAGAAGTCAAGGTCAGTCTTTCACTACATGATTACCTTACGCTTATGACTGACAGTGAACTACGTAGGACTACAAAAAAGTGATGGCGAACGTTATTGAACTCTGGGTAACCGATAGCCTTCCCATGCGGGCTATCTTCGACTTAATGCCTACCACTGTTGTGACAGACATCGTGAGCTGGAACAAGGCATATTCGCTATTTCCACTCTCAACTCACGTTCAACGGAAAGGCTATCTGCTGAAGGAACTCGAGGATTACATCACCTCCCCAGAATACACCCAACAAGGCTGGAAGCTCGAGGAACTGAGGTGGCCAGAGGAAAAGCGCCTGAATCACCCTATCAAACACACACGCCGCGTTGGAGATCGTTTCACATGGACTATACCTCTCAACACTGAAGGTGTCACTGGGTCCAAAACGCCTGACTACGTCCTCGAACATGCGTGCTTTGGTATGTCCGTCAACGGCGATGATGGATCAGACGCGGATTTATCAAATCTGTTCTACAAGACGCCCCCCCGATAGCAACCTCTCAGATCATAAGAGAGTCTCGCACTATACAATTACTGCTAAAAAATTATTGCCAAGACGCTCAAGTATGCATATACGTGCAGCAACAAGCGGATGAGGGACTACATCCGTCTCAGAGTCGACCGGACGACTCTGATGGAGCTACGCAAGATTGGGCTTCAGAACTTCGACGAATATGTTGCTGACCCTCACAATATACACAAACGCATTGAGAATATTGAGCGTCCTGCTACTTGGACATATTGGGATGACGAGTTACCAAAGTGGTATAAGGCATGGGAGCAGGCGGAGACGAAAAGAATTGAGAAGATAGGGGAGGACAGCGAGTAAATATTAGGGGTACGCGCAAGGCTGGATGACGGAGAAGGCGAAACGGTGGAAACAGGCTGTTGACATGTGTGGTTAAGAAGGTGTGGAACTAGAAAAAGCAATGGAATGTACTCAAGGATCTCGCCACTCGCCGGGAGATAGTTGGCCAACACATTATGACCGTGCGTAACATGGCTCTTACTGGTGTCCATTGATATCACTGTAGCTACTGAGGTAGCTAGTATGCCACTAGTCATCGATTGAAATTCACAACAAGGCTACAGTGAAATGCAACACCTTCCGGTCTTGCTCGGAGTACATGCTTCTGATCCATCTGTCAAGATTGTAATCTTCTTTTAAAAGTCTGCGCTCCTAATGCATGTAAGGCCGCCTGAGAATTTTCCATCAACATCCACCAGCTGCTCCCAGTCAACTCTTCGCTCGCTTTGCCGGTGACTCTTCCGAGTCTGAAGAAACACGCTTGATACGGGAAGCGCCGTTGGCAAAGGTAAGCTGGTCTCGTGGAGGAACGGTCACATCGACGGCGTTGCGAGAAAAAGAGCCTAGTGAATGGTCAGTGGGTAATCTTCATTGGGAATATTCACCTACTCAGGTGTATCAGTTGGTCTGGCTGTGGGTGTGGCTGCGTTATTAGACATTTGACAGCCTGTATGTGCTCTTCCTCCACGAGCTTACACCCACTGAATTGGACATTTTGCACACCCTGAGCGCTCAATCCTCGAAGCTCAACCAGCGTATACAAGCAACGGTACTCGAGCTCTTTCATCTTTTCATTCACTTCATGTAGCGGGCTGTGACTAGCTCGTGTATAAAATTCTAGCTGTAAACGGACGCTCTTGAGATTCTTATTTGGCCGTAGAATGACGTTGACGAAGGTGCTCAGGTGCATAATCATCTTTTTGATGCTCTCTGCTTCACGGGCGAGAACCTCCTCATCCAGTCGCTCGGAAAAACTTGCAGCTCGGAGTTCAATATCGATGTGACAGCACTCGCGAAGGATTTGGGGCAATTGGAGCCAATGATCTGGCTTGCGGGTGTCGACTGGTCGGTAGGCTTTGGAGTCCTTGCCTTCTGGAACGATAACGTAGAAACTACTCCCGACGGCGCGGATTGTGTTGTAGTGGTTGATCGTGACCGGAAACCTATTCAGTTCTTGAACCATGTGGAAAGCCTCTTGTGGGAGCCCTTGACGTATTTTGAGGGCTCGGTATAGAACATCTCCGTAATCATGATGAGATAAGGTTGAATGCACATTTAGGAGCTCCATATAGACCATCTTACGTATCTCGAATGGCAACATCTGCAACGGAAAGCCAACGTGCTGGAAGGTGAGGATGATCTTGGGCGGCTGCTGATACTGCCGGTCCCTATCACTTCGGTGTAAATGTTCCAGTAATTTCTCTTTCTTGTAGCTATGAGGTAAACCGCGGGACTTCAGAGTTTGTTTCAGTTCGGTAATATTCTTGCAGCTATGATCGTAGGGAAGGCGTTCAGCTTCTAGGACCCCGCGTAGCTCCCAATCACTAGGTGCGCGGAAATCGGGTATCGCGACATCTGCGTTTGCTGTCGTGTATGGCCATGCTGGATTTTCGTGAGTGATGAATGGTTCATACTCGCAGTCCATCGCGCGTGCAAAGTTGGCATTCTGCTGCTTGATGTATTCTTCTCTAGCCGTTGCTGACGACTGATTTTCAATGCTCCAATACATCTTTAAGTCAACAGTGAGTGGTCGATAGACCGCTTTTGGCAGCGATTTGCTCTTTAAAAACACACCTGGCAATTACCACTGTGAACGAGATGGAAGAGCGGAGAACGGTCGATGTGTCAAGTAGTTGATGAGGTAGAAGTGAGGATGCTGAGTTACGCGAATCGCACCGTGTTGATCACGCAGTCTCAATAGGGTAGATGTCACTTTCGATATCACTTCTCGCGGTTAAGACCAGGGCTATAGGTGAATTCGGATCATGGGTAGTCTTTTGGGACCGTCGTACGTGTGTGGAATTCGTATCTATCTACGTGGAGGTCCAAGATGTTGATGTTCAAATTGACCGGATATATCGCTGATCTAACACAGGAGCTAATGCACTACAACATAGATCATATCACAGCCGCAGGGCTGAAGCCGTAACAGATAGCTAATCAGTTTCGTCGCTTGTATCAACTTTTTCATTTGCTACCATGAGACCGACCATACACGTAGTAGTAGATACATATTCAATTCGTTTGATTTACGAGTAGTCTCCAATGTTGTCGCATTTTCGCTATAGAACACATATATAGATATTGGTCTACCTGTACTTTGGAGGTTGTTGCGCTTGAAAGACTTATCTTTGCCAACATGATTAGAATCTAAGTTGAGATTGACAAAACCGCATATCAGATTCACTAGGATCCCTACTATCAGGGACTATGACTAGCAATCTTGGAACAATTTTGTGTATTCTGTATACGATTCGTCTTTCATGAGGCTTTTGCCTCTCCATCTACCATTCATCATGACCAGTGTGCTTCTCAAGCACTGAATCAGCGCGACACGCCGAGCGCTTCAAGCCCGCGCAAGTGGCTACAGCATGTAGAGAGGGCAAGCTGCATCTATATTTTGCACGAAACATCCTTCGTTGTGGATTTTGCCAAGGAGAGTGCAGTTCCATTCTTGGATGCAGCTTCTTCCTTGGATGCAGCTTCGTTCTTGGATGCAGCTTCTTTCTCGAGTGCTGGTTCCTTCTTGGGCGCAACTTCCTTTTCGCCTGACTGAATCTGAACTTTCATCTGCCAAATCTGGACCTCGAAGTTTTGGAAGAGGTATCCCAAATAGCTCATATCCGTAGTTCTCATATCCATATTCCTCATTGTAGCCCTGAGATGAGCCGTTGGAACAAGCGGAGAGAACAATACCATGTACCGTCCTCGTTCCAGCGGAAATAGTGTTCCTCCCAGTGGGAATGCTGGGATTGACGACCGCTTCCAAGTTGTCAGCATCCGTGCGAGCAATAGCGTGGCTGGTCTACTTACCCTCGTTCTCGAATTCCTCCCATACGCCCCCCCTCGCCCCTCCCCCCCACCCCCTTTATCACTGTACATGGTGTCGGAGTCCTCCTCAAAGCGAGAAGCCTCACTGCCGACCACGGTCTCTGTCTCGGACCTTTCTTCCTCACGATCAGCAGTCGCGTTGTTGTGTATAGCCTCCAATGTGTCGCCAACCAATGTGCCTGGGCGATGTCAGCTGGGCCTTGAACAGGACTCCAAGACGTCTAGAAGCGATTTACGTTTTCTCGCCAAATCACGATGCCTTCATTTGTTCATCTGACACCACCGAAATTGGTTGAGCCCTTTCTTTCAAAAAGTCGATACTCAGATGGACGCTCTTGGAATTGGCGTTTGGCCGTAGAATTGTGCTCACGAAGCTGCTGAGATGCAAAATCATGACCTTGATGCTGTCGGCGAATACTGTCAGCGAAAACGGTGAGTGTATAAGCGTCCGCTCTTTTGGTAAATAGAGGGGTGTAATCGATCTGCGCCATCGGAGAAGGTATCAACAATGCTAGGAATGTGACATACATGGAACGATCGAATATATGGGAGATCCCCAATCGACTGTTCACGTGCTCGCAAAGGTGTAGTATCCCGAATAACCTTCGCTTGAGAGCTTTATATCCATTCTTTCCTGTTGCTACTTTTAGGTACCCGGTATTGAAGTGTCGTTACCACTGGCACTGACGACACTATGGAATACCTCCGGAAGCTGTTGCTCAGACTTGGTCCCTAACACCATCTCAGAAAGGCAAGAAAAGAGGTAGCGCTGAGTCTTGGGTTGTGGCTGTATACAGGAGCGAAGCTGGAGAATATTCCAGAGATAAAAGTATATAAACTGATATATGGATATGTATTTGTGTATTTGTGTATTCGGTTGGAAGAAAAACTTGATGGGAAGAGCACTTACCGGCTTTTTGTAAACATCCGCCTAGGAGCGGTTACTTAGCCCATCTGGGATTGCATAGTAACACATCTGATCGTTATTAGCATTGGCAGTGATTTTAGCATCTTCAGACTCAACTGCTTGCACTGCTACTACCCTCCTTTAGTGTTAGTTAGTGAAGACTTCCGGGTGCCGCAAAAGTTTTGTCACCCGAGAAATTCATCCTTTAACATGTTAGCTATCACGTTCATAGCCACGCCGGGCGGCTCTTACCCGCGAAATCAAACCTCGGAATCAATCGAGTTCAGATAGTCTTTCACGGCCTCCCTCACATCCACGGCCTCAACCCCCACAAATTCGTTCTCCACTTTGGCCCAAAAAGTCGGTATACCCATCCTCCTCATTGTGTTGCGTTTTCATTGTCAATCCTCTCACTGCCTGCCTCGATTGCCCCTCCTCCAAAGCCTTCATTGCCTTCTCCTTGAACTCCTTCACATCGATGTGCTCCACCTCGAACTTCATTCCAAACTCAGCTTCCAAAGCTGCCAAGATGTTGTTCTGAGTCGAATTGCGTACGCCTGAGATGAAGACAGGGCGATTGAGGATGGCGTCTAGATTTTTAAGTATGTAGACTGCCGCTTGGGCCACGACGGGAAGTCGTGTTCAGCAGGAGAGGTTGGTCCCTGCGCCGTAGATGGTGGCCTTACGGGCTAGGATGTTGAAGCCCGCAACTCCTTTGTTGAGCCCTAGGGTCGGCTTTAGCATTTTCAGATAGCCTCAAGGTGTGAACATTAGGATTGTAGCGCTGTCATTACTTACACATATCGAATAAAGGTCCACCATTCAAAGCCGTCCAAGCGATCTTACCCGCAGCAGCTTTCTCCTCCAGGTACTTCCTGACCTTCACCTTATCACCCCAAGATCTGTTGGGAATATCTGATAATGCGGGCTCACGACATCCGCGGCAGATTCGCTAGCAAAGAACAGCTTAACGCCGGCTTCGATTGATGCGTCGATCAAAAGCTTCTGGGTCCCAAATTTGGTGGCGCCGCCTGGGACGCAGCAGAGCACTGCGTCCTGATTACACAATGCAATGACTAGAGATGCCGAGTTACTAAAGTCTGCTGTGACGACCCTGAGCTGGTCTGTTGGTGAAGGAGGCTTGTAGGTTGATATTGAACGAACGATGGGCGTGATTTTGGACTAGTCTCCTTTCAGAAGCGCTTTGATGATTTCGGACCCAATGCTCCCTCCTGGCTAGCCATCCAAGGTCAGACACTGTTTTCATTAGTCCTACTGCTCATGACTTACCCCAACGACCGCAACATTTTGCGCGAGCATTTTGACTGATCCTCTGGCTGTTAGCAATTAGTCGAATTATAGCGAGGTAGCTTGGAATTTGAAGTTATACTATCAAAGTACAATGCAGCAAGAGTCCCTATATAGATAAAACTTGATATGCAAGCCACAATGAGTCATTCATGCAGCGGCATATTCTTACAAATCAAGAAAACATGTAAAGGCAATGGTGCTGTCAACTTTTGTGGAGGTCGATGCTCGAATTTCTGAAGCTATGGCATATTGTCGTTATTGATGCACATTTACACCTTTGATATAGTGAGCGGTCGTTGCGTGAACTTGGAGATGGGGCTTGTGCGACGGATTCCTGGCTACCGCAGACCACAACACGCTCGACGAGCCTCGATCAAGTTCGGCCTTTCCCCGTAAAGTCTGTTTTCGTGGCACACAGGCCTTAACATCATAGCATGTTCTTTGGTTATCATGTAGTTCTGAATTGAGACAGTGCTATGGCGGCGGCTAAGCCTTAGCGCAGATTTTGATTGGTCCGCTCGTTTCTTGACCTCTTCAAATGATGCAGATTGCAATCCAGAGCCAGGCTTAATGAGAAGGAGAAGCACTTGACGAGCAGATATGAGGCGCATCGTCTGTTGCTTTTACGGCGATTGGTTCACTTGTAGAATTCAAGGTAGTGTACGAGCATCAATGATTCTCGCTCTTCAAGCCACGCAAGGCCATGGAGGATTAGTATGTTGAGTTCTTCAAGATCAGACTCGTTATGCCTTGGCTTCTTTTGCAAGCTATATAACTCCATCCAAAGTCCATCGAGTCTTCTCGTCATCACGCAGCACCTTCTACATCCTCACCAAGAACACTCCACAGAGCAACAGGAGACGTGTTGTGGTTGGAAAAATATCGCATTGAAGACCTCGCATAGACGCAACCAAATGACCGCACACGATAGACCAGGATCATAGGGAGTAGCTTTCCTGCAAGATTGTGATGGCCACTACAACTTCCTCGTGCGCAAACCCCATACAAGAGGACACAATGATGCAAAACGATCTAGATCACATACAACTTTGAGACAACTAATCATCCAGCCAGCAAATGCAACGCGCAACCCTATGGGAAAACACAACGCAAGCGCACTTACCAGGCTAGTTGTTTTGGCTTTGGGAAGTCATGAGACTAAACAATTGAATTGCTTTGCAGGATGGAACATTGATCGAACTATCAATGGTCTACTTTGTGCTCAATAATGTGCATGCATAAAGTGGGTCGACATATCAAGTGCTGCCCGCACAAAGAATACAAACACAACCACAACACCATGGTACCAGCGCCATTAGGGATCGAGCCCAATATGATGTGTACTGAAACCCAGCAAACGCGCACTTGAGGCTGCGAATTCCGCCATATCGAAGACTTCCCCATGCGAGCTGCGCATTGTAAACTTCCACACACTGTAAACCCTTCAATGCAGTAGACTCTTGTGACAAGCCAAGATGCTTGACCTCGTCCACATCCTCGACCAGTACGAGCTTCTCGACCTCACCGCCCATCATCTCCGCCCCATTGACCTCTTCAATACTGCACTCACCTGCAAGCGCCTCCATAGCATCGTCTTGCGCTCAAAGTCTACCTTTGAGCGTCTAAAGCGCGTCACTCTTTGTGACGGCACTGGCCTAAGAGCAAGACAAGAGTACACGGGATTGTTTGCTTGGCGGTACCTATCGAACAAGAAGCCCTTCTATGATGAAGAAATCGAAGCCAAGGTGTGGAATCTCAGATGTGATGAGCATGGTGCATTACCTTGTCTCAAGTGTGGGACCAACGTGTGTGGGGAGTGTCGCTACGTCACCCGCGTGAGAGATACGAATGGGTTGGAGTTTAGTAGGCGGCCACATTTCACCTACACCCATCAGCGGATTAATCTCATCGTCTATTGCGGCGACTGCGGTGTGGTTGTTCAAGAGAAGAGTGGAGATGCGCTTTGTGATTGCGATCAGTACACCCGATGGATCTGCGTGCGGTGCAAAACGAAGGAGATCGAGGACGAGAGGTGGTACTCCAAGAACCGAACTGAGCATACAGATGACGACGATGGCGGAATGCTACTTTCAGACCATCAATGCCAGAAAGCTGTAGGCCCGCCCCCTTGCCAATTAGATGCATATTCGTTAGGGGCTGAAAGTCAAACAGTATTGGTGTCCTTGCGGTAAACGAGCAGGAAAACTTGACAACATTCGATGCTTTTGGTGCAGGAGAAAGCATAACACGAAGATCTTCCCCGGTGATCAGTGGGAACCTAGGCACAGAGATCTGGTATTCCCCGATGAAGATCCAGCCCATGTTCCTGGCTTTGGCGGGGTGAGTTAGTCGTGCTCACTTTCAAATGAGATTAATTCTCTGACCACCCGCGGCAGCGTCGACCGAATTGGATTGATGTTGATGGGGAGGATGGGTACGATGGAGTTCATGTGCCATACTATGGAGCTTAATTTGGAGATCTGGGGTGTAGTAATTGATCATTGCCTGTCTCTGAGCTCTAGGAGACTATGGTAGCGTCCGCCCGGAGGCAGGCTTCTTGAGCAGAAGCCTAGGTTTGTTTTATCCGCATCGAGCTCACAGATCAACCAAGCACAGGAAAGACTCACGACGTCTTGCTTTAAAGGTGGTGCCAAGATGCGGAACGACCCCTGACCTTTACAACCGTACAAACATGTATGAAGAGAGTGAGTCCACCTTATCGATTTTACCGCCACCGTGGTACTTGCTAAATGTACTTCATAAAAAGCAATTGAGGCTCTTTCTTACGAACTCTGTGCTCCCGTTGGTGGCTTTGGAAATGTGTCGACGGTTGGAAACTCGTCCAACTCTACCCAGCTTGGGGCGGGTGCTACAACGACTCCTGCGACGTTCACGGGAGATGTGGCTGGAGTGTTTGGTAGCTCATTCGGCTCCAGCATGATTACTTTTGTTGTCGTGCTCGGAGGGTTGACAGTGATGTAAGGCACATGGGAATTTGCATTTGAGACTCGCAACCAATATACTCAGAGACTTGAATGATTAAATTGCAAGCCGTCTAGGGTTGTTTTAGTACTCCAATCATGAATAATTGGATTGTAAGCCGGCTAGACTTATTCTAGTGCTCCGATCATAGTTCCTTCATACCCAGTCACGATACAATGCCAATTTCTTGGGGGCGAAGCATAGAAATTTCAAGTCCTTGTCGCTGAGCGTGGGCTACCTCTTTGGATTATCCGTCAAGAACTTCTTCGGGTGTCATTCTCCTCCATGAGAAGCCTGAGTAGGAGGTCGAACAGAACAAGTATATTCATCCGTTCTCAACGCCTTTAGCGGCTATTTGTATTCCCACTCAGCCGTTGCTTACTTGCGACAGCCATTTGCTGGCTTCTTTGGGCGCGTTTATTCAGCCAACAGATTAAACCCATTATCAATCACCTTCGAAAATGCAGTTCCGCCATATATCAAGTCGACCCACTGCTCGCATCTCGCAGCGCAAACGCTCCACCCACCCTGCAGACCTTGGTGACGACTGGAGTGGGTTCCTCACCGGCTCTTCAGAACTCTTCCTACCAATACAAATAGCCTCTGAGCGCCTCAACCGACTCTATCAGCTATTCATCCAGCATCCGTTACACGAGTTAGGGGCATATGTCAACGCCGAAGAAGCCCAGCTGCGCTAATTTGTACTCAGATTTGAGAGTGATAAACAATGATACCCTGATGGATGGTAATTAATTTCTGTAAGTTTCTGCAAGCGAGAGTGAGGGCTGGATTGCCGATGACGTATAATAAGGTGATCATGTCGGCTTTTGGGGCGATTGTGTATGTGAGGTTGGGAATTGCGCATTGGGATGATGATACTTGGGTACATCTTCCAGGTGCAGGACTCACTTCTTAGGGTATAGAACGATGTCACGGAGTATTTGATAGAAGCGGCTGGTCAGCAGATGAGATTCCGGGAGAATTTGTGGATCTTCCACCATATGCGGTACTTGTTTGCCATTAAGCAAGGCCGCTCGTATATATATGTATGCGCAATCCCCCCTTTAAACCTTCGCACTTTCACTGCAGTGGCAGCACGACAAGCGCCGTTACCCTCCCGGCTGATGCAGGCCTCCCACCAGACTTCTTCGACAAATTACCAATCGAGATCATCCTCCAGGTTCTGAAGTCGCTCTACCCACCGGCAGCCGTCCGACCTTTTGACTATTCCACCATTCGCCATGAAGAAACAGGCTTGCACGAACATCTGAATGATCCACATAAGCCCAATCCAATAGACGCCTGGCGCGAGCGCCTAAACTACGCACACAAGACCATGGCAAACCTAATCCTGGTCTCTCGGCGATTCAAACGCCATGTCGCTGCCATCCAAAAAGACATAGCAAATCTGATTTTGTATGAGAAAGACGCAGGAACTGTCCACCATGTGATCGCAAACCGGTTGAGAGAGAGCTACCCTGGGCCAAACGCGTCGCCAAGTAGAGTGCACCAAAGGTGTTGGGGCTCAGACTTTGATAAAGCTTTGCAGTGGAGTGAGGAACGGATGAACAGGGACAAAGCTGAAAAGTTCAACCGTTCGAGCTGGCTTGATATTGCTTCCATTCTTGCGTGCCGAGCTTGGGTTTGTGGATCGCTGTTTATAAGCCAAGAAGCCGATAGGAGTGAACGTCGCGATAGCGACACACTCGCATTTACATGTCAGTGGACATGGTTTTGGTATCTAGAACATCACCACCGCCCTAGTTAGTGCTGGAACCCTCGGTGGAGACCATGCGGATGTGCATAACTCACATGTCTTATTGCCCTTCTCCGTTGATCCGAAGAATACTGGCGTGGAAGCAGCAGCGAGTGAAGACGGACTATGCCTAGTACTACGCAACCTTCAGGACAAGTAGCCGAGTTGATGCATTAGCCAAGATTTTGAACATCACGCCCAAAGTGAGTGTAACATCTTGGCTACATATCGACGTCAGTCTGTTGCATGTGGTGTTCTATTTCAGCTAGCCCCATTGTGCACTCCAGACCTATCGCTGTTCTCATGAAGTCACAGACTATTTCTTTCGACAGAGACTCCGAGCCCGGCGTTACATCTAATCAAACTTCAAATACGTGCCAAGGCGACCATGTTCATGGCTTACGATCCGAGAAGATGCAGTCGATATCGCCACAAGCAGAGGTAATTTCTGCTTCCGATATCCTCGCAAGATTCATAGCCGTCCTTCATGATAACTAGTCCAACAGGAGCCCGGCGCTATCGCTCGGGCCTGCTCTTGCGAAGAATTTTCTTTTCGTTGAACGCAGTCGTGTTATTTCCGGCTTCGAAAGCGTCGAAGGTCAGGTAAATCCGCCAGCAAGTTAAACGCAAACCCTGATGGAAAACCTTTTTTCGTTATGATGATGCCGTGATCAGTTTTTGGTGCTGTACATGCATGAAATGAGGCCTCGGTCGTTCCGCTCTTGCTGCCCTTCCGCGTGCAGTCTTACAGTCAAGCTTTTCAAACCAACCGGGCAGCATCCCCCAGACTTACCATCATGGGAGCGTGTTTCCAGGTTGGTTCTCGGTTTTTTTCGGTCGTCTGTAGATGGTTTCAACCTGCATGTGAGGCGTAAATCCAATTGGTTGAACTCGAGAATTTTGCAGGGCTGAGAAAAGCAACTGATGCACATCGGCTTTTCTGATCAGGTATTGATGCCGACATAAACGCATAATGGTTGGCTACGCCAAAGAGGATGTTACCTTAAACGCTCGTACTTGGTGATTCTACGGCAAATGAAGCGCGAATGGCGTGAGGTCCGTTCCTAAATCGGGATTGCAAATGCTTTGAAACTCGTCCTATGCATCTTCTGATTAGCATCGGCTTCGCCATACTCGCCGATTCCAACCACATGATGCCATCTCTGCGTTTCTAGCTTACGAATATTCCGACCTGTGAGGTATACGGTGGGGGTCATTTGACCGCATCCGTGAAATACAAAAAAGCGTGTCCGAAGTGGTCTTTGTCTGGCCACGTGCGCACGTTGGATGTAGTACGATCAATAGCGAAGCACAGCGCCTCTCCATCGCATTGAAGTCCAATGATGTTTTCCGCGAAAATCAAAGCTGGACGGGATGAGGCAAATAGCAGCGGAGCAAGCCCCTTCGTGACATCGCACTTTTATTTTCCGCATTTAGCCTGCAATTGGTGATATCTCGAGAGGTGAGAAGCCATTGTGGACTCGAAGTGGAAGGTGATCCTGTCAGCCTGCATATGCTTAAACATGCATATGCAAGGCCCATGTGACGTTACGTTCAATGAGCGCAGGGACTGTGCCTGCGCAATGACAGGTGCAGAATAGCGAATCAGCGTCTGTAAGGTTTCCCTAATTGTCGACTTCAAGTATTCGATGTATAGATGTTGTCCGGCAACTGTTCATATGATCAAACACTGGTGTAGACCCGAGCCCAATCATTTGTCTTTTCAAGTCTTCCGGCGAGCCTGCCGACTTTCCTTTTCTGAATTACTTTTCTGAATTACTTTTCTCAAACGTCCGTGTGAACAGCGGTCAGCACTCACAATGCTACTCTGATGTTACGTGCGCAGCATTGACCAGTCATTATACTGCTAGCGAATTGCATCAGTGATGTTTTGTCGAGTCGATAGCGAGGAGCCGGGATCTCTATGATTCAATGCCGTCACCCAATTCGATGCATGCATCCGCGAGTCTCATGGTCTGCTATAAAAGCCGAATCCACCACTCATGTTGAAAACAAGTTTTGAGGGAGAGTGATGAATTTGAGAAGAGCAATGCAAGCTGCTGAATATGTGTTTTCAACTGAGTCGCAGTTATGGTTGCGGACACGAGGTAGCGGAGGTAGCGGATCGAGCTCCTTGCGCGCAAAAGACAGCTGGCAATCGCTGCAAAGGCGTCAATTTAAGGAAGGAACCTTATCCCGAGCAAATATGTCCAAGCTGTTGTGAGTTTTGATCGATGGTTACATTCCGTCTGAGGCTTTGACTGATTTAGAATCTGTAGTTACTGCGCAATTAGCGGCCACCGAAAAGGCATTGGTATCCCCTCCCAGCACACCATCGAGGTAGAAAGTTTCATCAGCGAAGACATCGACCAAGCTGAAGACACTCTTAACAAACACGAACAACTGGTGCTTTCATGGAGAAGTGCTCTGACAGAACATGGTGGACGGCAAGGTTGGATGGGAGGCGTGTGGATGATTTGAGATCAGGACATTCATGCATGAGAAACATATCTCGGCTTTCAGCAGACACCGTCGTCATACTCAAGTTTCACTAGACATAATGGCGATCATGCGTTCGCAGTAACAGGAAGGGCTCGCTGGTCGTCAGATGTTTGAGCTTCAAATGTTCCTTCAGGGAAGAGAATGATTGCTATTCTTTGAACCTCCGCCAGACTGAGAAAGAGACGTTTTCGGCGACGGGGCATATCACAATAGCATGAATGGATACTTTTTAAGTCCGTTGCGAAATTTGGTATCCTTCCACGCTGGTGATTTCTAAGCCATCTGTAGTAAATAGTAACCACGTGTAAAAATCACGTTCTTCTCCCTGGAAATATGATATGCCATGTGCATTTATAGGACGGTGTAGAATGTTAAGAGACACGACAGATCGACGGGTTTGGGGATGGAGAAGTCGGCCTTGGCGTGGTTTGCCAGTCGATGACACGCTTAGTCAGCGTAGAATATGCGATGCAACACGGCCAAACTTCACAATCCAAGCCTGACGACTATTACCAGTCCACCCGGCGAGATACAGCTTTATGGTGTGTTGGGTGATGACAATAATGAGAATACCCGGATCTCGAGCCTGGCTCCCCGGAGATCCAGCAACCGAAGCGCAGGAGCACTCGTCACAAACGCCCATGCGATCAACACGACAGCATCCTCAATTCCCGCCCATTGAACCATACCGCATACTCCTCTAGGCAGCAATATCGGGCTCTGGTCCCTACAAGTGGCAACATTATGGATTCGCAGCACCACCGCGACTGCGTCCAATTGTCTTCAGCATGGTGACGGAATTTCGATTCAGCGGCGGCGAAACAGCGAACGTTGAATCGGCCATATGGACAGGAGCCGGTCTGCCACGATTAAGTCAAATGTTACTACCGAATGAGCCGACTCCTACCGTTCCTACAATGGCTATGTACGGCCACGACTTGCATCTGACGGCGTTTAAGAGTAAGTACGTGAGAATGCCACATACGGCAAACTTCGGCTCGGCAGCTCCGATACCTTGTATGGAACATTCCAGATCTTGAAAGCACTCGAAATTCTCGTCGACTGGGTAAACACAGAATACAGAGACTGGTACTTCGACAAGGTCATTTGGCCCCACTGACTGATACCACTTAGACCGGCAACCCTCGCCCACCCACACCCCAACCCTAGTCAAACGGGAGGGCGTCGCCGGTTTATGGGATAACAAGCGGACGGTTTCATTGTAAGCACAAACCTTTCCCATGCAACACCCACTTCCTCGCTTGCACCGGCTACATTGCCTTAACCCCAAGTATCGGATGCTCCAGGCCAACCTTCCCATCTGCCATTCGGCGACCTTCCCAGCAGAATATCATGCCGCGTAATGGATAACACACTAGCCTGCATGCAACCAAACCCTACTCGCGAACACTCTTTCGACCGAAGCTCGTGGGACTCTACCCTACCATGTGGATGGGAAAACCGTCATGCCCGATTCGTCAATCTGGGTATTACTCGATGCACTGGATAGCAATGTGTAGAGTATACTGCTGAGGCAAGAAGGCAGGCTAGGGAACCAGGCTGGGGTCTACCGGGCCAGGGAGCCAAGTCTGGAGTCGATACGTGGACAAGACAGATAAGCAGAAGGAGCCAGACCGGGCTCGCAAGTTCATCGTGACTGATTACTAGATCTTGATATCAGCCGAGGCGATTGCCAATGCACGTTGCCATGGGTCGAATGGCAAGTAAGATCGACTCTTCAGGAGGAGATTCTAGGGCCGTGATATGAGTAGGCTTACATAGTTACATACTCTACACACAATTTGTACAAAACCCACATACCCGCTCCAAATACATCCACCCACCTCCCTCACCTCTCACCCCAAACTCTCACCCCAACCCAACTCCACTCCCAACCTCTCTCTCACCCCCTCCTCTCCGCAACCCTAACCATAAAACCCTCCTGCCTCACAAACCAATCATTACAAAACGTCCACCCCCCATTCCTCCCCCCTTCCCCCTCAAATACCTCCCACTCCCACCCCACCACCAACGCCGGGATCACCTTCCACATCTCCATCAAACTCACACTCTTCCCAATACACGTCCTCGGCCCCCGTCCAAAAGTGAAGAAATAGCCCTCCATAGCTGCCACCTTCCCCTCATCCTCCAACCACCTCTCCGGCCTAAAAGCATCAGCGTCTTCACCAAAGACCTTGGTGTTGGCGTGAGCGGCCCATGAGTTGACGCCGACGCTGGCGCCGGCAAGGAAGTGGTATCCGCAGAGGGAAAGGCCGCTGGTGGGGATGATGCGGGGGAGGGTGAGGCCGGCGGCGGGGTGGAGGCGCAGGGATTATTTGATGATGGCTTGGGGGTAGGGGAGGTCTTGGGCTTGTATGATTAAGACGTTCGAGTCGGGCTTAATGCCTGCGGCATGAAGCACTTGGCGCAGTTTCGATAGCACGCGCGGCGTGCGGACTAGGTAGTATAGTGCTGCGGTTAGGGAAATGCCGGTTGTTTTCCCACCAGCGATTACGTTCGAGGTGATGTGGTAGTATCCATCCTCCACCGTGAAGCGGGGGTCTCGGCGCGTTTTGGCGAGGAAAGAGGACATATAGTCTGTTTTGAGGATTTCGCCGCCGTCGGTACGGTCTTCGTTTGTCCTTTTTTGCAGCTCGCTGTGCGAGGCGTTCCAGTCAGCGACGCAGCGCGAGGCGAAGGCCATTACGTCCGACTTCGCCGGCCGGGGCGATGAGTTGGAGGAGGGAGAAGACGAAGGGGTGCTATTCGCCGAAGACGCCCATTACGGCGCCGTAGCGCGAGTATGTGTGGATTGTTTCTTGGATGTCTGCTATATCTACCCCTTTTTCCAAGAAGCCGATGGGTTTGTTGAAGGTTAGCGCGCCGATGGCATCGAAGGTGTAGTATTGGAGCCATTTGGCTAGGTCGAAGGATTGTTTTTGGTTGGAAAATTCTTGGAGTTTGCCTGATAGGATGGATGTGGTGGAGTCGACTTGGTATTCGATGTTTTGGAGAGCGCTCATTTGGTAGAGGGCTGCTGCTTCCCGGCGCCGCTTGGTGTTGTGCTCAATTGAGAGAGTGCTGAAGAGATTGGCTTCGGCGGGGGCGGGGAGGCCCCAGGAGGAATAGCGGGGGGCCTGGAGGTGAAGAGGCGTATGTCAGAGAATGGTCTTGGAGAAGTATGGGTGGGTGATGAGAGGGGGGTGTACCTTGAGAAGCTGATCGCGAGTGCGGTAGATGATGTTTGCCGCGTCGGGGTCATCGATACTGTACTCATCCGGTGCAATGCGAACGACCGGCCCATATTTGCGATGTAGCTCAATGTTTATCTGACCGAATCTGCGGGAGGCGATGGCGTGGGCGAGCCAGAGGCGTGTGAATCTGGCGAGGTCGGGGCCTGGGACGGAGCGGAGGGGTCTTGGTAGATAGTGTAGATAATGTAGGGTATGAGGGCGAGGGAGGCATAGTAGAGGAGCTTTGAGAAGAGCTCGACGAGCGTTAATTCACGATAAATCACTACCAAAGGAGATAGACCTATGATTCAAACTGCAAAAGTCTTCCGAATAATTTCTCCTCCAACTTTATAGTCGAAACATTGATATCTGAATTGATAGTTGAGGAGTTATCCAGGCTGAAATATCGGGGACGGATAGAGGGAGACCCCACTTTATTACCCTCCCAGAGACCCCATGGATATCAATAACAACAACGCCGTCGACGCCTATACTTAACGCAATCATCACCGCCGTCATCATAAATCCGCCGCACTGGTTACCCTCGCCGTCACCCTACTCGTCGTCGCCAGCCCCCGCCCCTAAAGCCGTCTCAGAGCCCCGAGTAAGCGGCAACCACACCATGAATGGTAGAATCCAAAGCCTAGAAAGAGCATGGAATACAGCTACAAGGTACACAGCTACGTCATCGCTTATTTGGTATAGATTAGGCTTGAATTCGGCTTGTAAGTTGGGGTTAGGCCTATCCAGTAGCTTGGGGTCTCTATTTACTTTAGGGTCTCTCGTTAGTAAAGTGGGGTCTCCCTCTATCCGTCCCCGAAATGTCTGGCATGGGCCGGTTCTTTTGTCACCCGCGAGCGTCTATAGGTGTGGGTTTGGGTTTGCTGATCTATTCTATTTGACTTGTTGGTTATTTTGAGATATATGTTCGGCTCCGTTGTATAGGGAAGTGAAGCAGTGTTTGGTTTGGGACCGTTGAAAGGAGGTTTTCAATATTGAGAGGGGCTTGGGGGTAGTTGCCTGATGGGGAAGATGTGGGCGGTTTTGGGGTGGGGGTGGGGGGTTGGGGGTGGATAAGAGTCATCAATGGCTGCGGCTTTGGTGAGAGAGCTGTGATTGCGACTGGCTGTGATAGATGTGGTGATTATAGTAACCACTACGGACCGACATCGTCTGAGGGGAAAAAAATTCAGATGACGCAGGGGATTGCTGTTGGGGCTGGAGGCGCTGGGGCCTGGGGGTATCGTACAGGTACGCATGTGGAGGGGGAGTTCGGCTGTTTACTACCACCATCCTGCTAGCAATAATTCTGGACGTCGAGTGCTTGCTTCGAGGGCATGCCTACCATCTACTGCGTACCTCAACTCCTCCTTTGTCTCGTTTGAATTGCCCTCTCATCCCTTCTGTGCTGACCGAGTGCTTGCGTCCAATTCGAACCGTCTCGTCCGCTTCTCCCTTCTTCATTGTGTTTACTTTGTGATGAGACGATTTTCGAAGTACGAGTGCGATGGTTTTCGGCTTCTTCTGTCTTTCGGTATAGAAATATTGTTATTTCTCTGATCGAGGGTTTTGGAGGTGGGGTTTGGATGAATGATCTTTGCCAGATTAGTTTGTGGAGAAGTTTTGGGCTGGACCGCTAGGACGAGTACGGGTGTTGGGGGTATGATGAGAGTGCCACTGAGCTGCTGTGTGTTGGGAGAGGCTGGTGGAGTTTTCGAGGAGATATACGAACATGGAAGATAGAAGGAGTGCAGAGGGTATGAGTTCCTCGTAGGAGTAAATCTTGGTCTTTTACTACTGTCGAGATGTTCTTGGTAAACTCCAGCTCTTGTGGGAGTGTGGATATCGTGGCTACTTAGAGCACATAAGCTATATTACGTCAACGCTTGGGAAGAGGCGTGGTGTAGAGGTGTTCATACGGAATAGACAATATTGCGTGGAGATTCTTTGTACGGAAATTTGTTCCTGGAAGGGAAAGGGGCATTTTTGGGGCGATGTTCCAATGTGTAGTAGTTGCTAGGAGCAAAACGCCTTGAGGAAGTACGGACTCGCGAAGGACTCTTTGGGTGGTTTTTGAGCTGCGATGCGCAGCCTGAAGGCGAAAGCTTGATTTCTGAGCTCGATCTCTAAACTACCTATGGGGTATTGAGTCTGGGTGATTGCTTACCAACTTTGGTGATTTAGTGCACGCAGAGCATTGATGCCATGCGTACATTCATGCAATTGTTGATATGTTTTCTCGTGTTGGGATGCATCTTCGAAGTTTTTGTGATGTGCTGTCTGGTTAAAGAAGTATGAATGATTGGTCATGTTTTCCTTGCGAAGGAATTGATGACAAATTGAGTATCGCTTTTGTCACGCCGAAAATCGAATATATGACCGTATTGATATGTCGAAGTAAAAAGTGCAAAAGACGTAAACTTGACTTTTTCCAAGTCATTAGTGACGCCTTCAGGTGGTCCTGGCTTTCGAATCAATATTGTTCCAGGCTCTACAGTTATCAGTGTTTTCCACTGGAGTACAGATTGCGGTTGAGAACGAAGGATAAGAACATAGACTACTAGGACTGTAATTCAATGCTGGTGGTGCTGGCTCCGCTGGCTATGTCCTCTACGGATAGCAAACGATTGCTGCATATGACAGATCTTAGTAAAGGAAAAGTCCACTATACCTAGCCAAGATTGAAATATCTTCTGGATCCAACTCGTCGCAAATGAGCTAGCACTTCCAGGAGTACCCTTTTGTTTTCTATCATCTCTAGCTCTACAACCATCAGTCTTCAGATGTTCAACCCGTTGGAAGAATCATAGATCAATACCTAATCTACAATTTTACCATAGACTACCTTTCCATAGAGCCTACCGTTCTCGACCATAGCGATTCTCCGCGAGAGCGTTCCTCCCGAACAAGCCTCCACCAAAGTGGACGAGTTTTGTCTGCTCTGAAATTTCGAGCCTTGATTTTCCAACTTGAGCGTGGAATGGCCCCAATCCCGCATCACAGGTTGGGTAAAGAAAGGTATCTGGATGCTGATGAAATAGAGATTGAATGGTCAAGTGCGATTCAACACTGGCACCAAAAGCAATGAATCTTCAATTTTTCAGCGTGGAAATGGTGAGTATGCCGCGCACTAGCCCCAACACCTCCGGCTCAATTTGACAACTACCCTGAGGTCGAGCTTGGTAGGCCAGGTCGCAGTTCGAGTAAAGCTCAATTCTAAGGTCCTTGCTTTCGTGATCGGCGAAGCTAAAGTAGATTGTGTAGGCGAACTAGAGGTCCGGTCCGTCACTCTGTGAAGGCTTTGGAGTTTGAATTCGAGAACAGGGCGCACTTTACAATCGACTAACGACAAACACTTGTTTAGCGCATGGCGGTGTCTTCATGCGCGGCTAATTCATCTCAAAATCAACGTATTTGCCTATCCTCAAATCAATTACAACAACATCGCATCCCACTACGCTGTATGAGCCACTCGAAGGGCGAAGGGCGATACGCTTTGCTTACTCTCTGGTGGGGGAAGCATACGAATTTTATCGTATGAAAGGTAATCTCCGTGTAGTATCGAAAGATGCTAGCCAGTCTTAGGAGGCGTTATCAAATGTCTGGGGTCCTCCTGGAACGTCTTCGTGGATATCCTGTGATGGACAGCTTGAAAGCGTTACCGAAAGTTTGTGGCAAGCATTGGATGCATTGGGAAGTGAGACCGAGCTACGTATACTATGAATCGACCAGCTTGCATAATTCAAAATAGCAAGGAGGAGCGAAATTATCAAATCACCCAAATGGGAAACATCTATGCTAGGACCGAGCAAGTCGTGTTTTGGCTTGGATCCGATGACGAGGACATGCCTTTGGCTTGGAAGCTACTACTGTCCTGTCAGCAACAAAGGCGGAGTCAAAGTCGCCAACGACATTATACCATGACAACGAGGAAGTAGGATCTCGTCCCATAACAACTTCCAAGAATATGCTCCAAGGCCTACCTCCACCCAACGCTACCATATGGAAATGTTTGAAAATCCCGTTGTTTCAGCCATGGTTGTCGAGGACCCGGACGTTTCAAGAAACCATTCTCGGTAAGGCAGTCCAAATCTGCAGGAGAAAAAATTACATGCCATGGAAAGTTCTGGTAGACGCAAGTGACATTATCTATGGCAGTGAGACGTTCGGGTCCATGCATCATGCTATCTACCAAGTAGCCTCTTCAGAATATGAGCGTGAGCATTTGACGACAGGCCATAGGTTGAATCTTTTTGGTCCTGTTGACCAAAGTGAGCGCTCGAGAAGCAACGGAGCCAAGAGATCGAGGATACGCCTTGCATGCCCTGCTGAGTGATCCATGATCCGCATCTCTCGAGGTCCACTACTAGGGATTCTGGCAAATGTTTACGCAGATGCGGCCAAGGCTTGCATTAAAGAAGATAGAGCGCTATACTTGATCGTGTCGTATTCAGATTAGACCAAATTACGAAGAACTTGCCTTCATGGGTACCGGATTGGGCCTGTGCAAGACATGGCATCGTAGATCCACAAGTCATACATCAAGACGAAGAGCTTTTCGCTGCTGCATCTAGTTGTACTTTTCAGATGATCGAGACTCCGGACCCAAAGATATTGGTACTCAAAGGCTTGATCATAGCCTCGATTACTGGACCTTCTGATTAGAAGTTTAACCTACAGTTTGCTGGCCTTTGCACAGCCAAGAATGACAGTGCATTGCATTCCGCAAACTTTAGTGGCGAGAATCCACCAGAAGTGCTGCAAGAATCTGATGATGAGTTGAGAAAAGTATGTAGGGCCGTGTATTCTTCATCGCCGAAGAGCATATGAATGCTTTAAGGGGTATAGCACTCGAATCGGTTGAGCCCGGGGACTATATTTGCACTTTTTTAGGAGGCGAGACACCATACATTCTCCGCCCGAGAAGCGAAGAATGGAAACTTGGGCCCCCTGCCTATGTTGATGGAATCATGTACGGCGAAGCTATGGATCGGACGAGAAAGGATGGATTTGAGTACACGGAATTCATATTCGTCTAGCGGGAGGAGCGATAACGGATGCCTGTTCTTGAAGTCGGCAGCGGCGGTCGTACGTTTAGAAGTAGAACAGCAACATCAAGAAATTAAAGGTGTTCAAAACCTTGGCCACAGTCGTAATTGATCTTCATCATCGCAGTACTTTGTGAAGCCATGATCATTTGGACCCAGTATCGTCTTAATGCTGAGCTTAGTCGCTGCAAATCCCACTGGAAGATGTCGAGGAGAACGCGTATCGAAACCTTTCAGGTTCCCGCTATTGGGATAGTGATGACGTCATAGGGACCTAAGTATTCTGAGTTCACCGAATATCATCTTCAACAGATGTGGGCTACACAGATGATCTTTACTAGGGATGAAGAAGGGATGAGAGCGAGGTATCAGGAGCTTGAGGCTGCTGGGAGGATTTTATGGTCAAGATGAGCAGGTGGATTCGCGATTTAGTATTGGTACCGTTGTATTCATGATCCAGTGGATCTGGATGCCTGGGATTAGGATCGGAGTTGGTCCGAATCCACAGAATCCTAATCAGTGTATAACTTTGTTATGCTTCAATGAAACTTGGTCTCACAAGGTCGATGAAGTGCTCAAGGACGTTGCGAAGTCGACTCATAGTGTTGATACATAGGCACAGAGCCAACTATAGGACTATAAGTAAGGGACCCAACGAATCCGACGAACTGCTTAGAAGAAGAACAAGATGTATAGCTCGTAAGACATTCTTTCTTTCGTGGTTGTCTTTCAGCAATTTCTTCCTTTGACAAAGCTCTAGTTCCTACGTGCGTCAAAGAGGAGAGGTTCCCGCAGCATCAACACTCAAAGGGCAGAGAAGTCTTCAACAATTTGAAGGGGGTAAGGTGACAAACAGATTCTAAAGACAAGTATGTTCACTCCAACCGATCTGGTGATCCTCTGCTGTTGATTCTTTTCCTTCTTCTCCCGACGCTATCTCATATCCGGCCAGGAAACGTCGAACAAGAACAAATCTCCGAAGCGAACAAGGGACACATTCATCACCCGTGCCTCTTTATGAAGGTTTTTTTCTACGATAGTGAAGACCATTGATGTACTCTTGCGGAAGCCCGCCAAGAGGAATGCACTTGCTCAGAGCTCTATCGTAGAAAATGCGTGATCTCTCAAATGCATGATATCCTCATCCAAGATGCGCCGAAAGAAGAAGTCAAGTTGCACACACTGTTGACAGTGATACCAGCTTTGGGGCTCGCACAACTCACACCTCTGTTGTGGAGAAATCAGTATCGTTGACCACTCTCTGTCAAGGTCCATTTGTCTTACAATTCCGCATTCATCACACTAGATCGTCTTTGTCCAAAGATAGACAGATGAATCACCAGCTGATTCTTCATCCAATGTGTGGTTTTCTAATGTTGTCCAGCAAAGGAATGCTTCGCACTATGAGCAGCACTTCGGTGCCTTCATCTTCGTTAGACTCGTCGAGAGCATCAATGACGACGAAGCAGATTCGACGAGCCTTCGCAACTAATACCTTCCCAAGGACCTGGATAAAATCGGACGTGTTCGGAGTTTCTCTGCCCTTTTTTCTGCCTTTCCAGAAGTCGACAAGGGCAGATGGCACCGCAGAATCACAAATAAATTGTGTAACCAGAGCCCGCACAAGGCTCTCAGGATTCATCCGTTTCGTATCGTTCCCAGAGAATACCAATAAGCCAATCTGATCAGATGGTCTGCGTGTTGAATCGCAAGTAACTCATCGATAATGGTAGAGCAAAGGATTGATGTCCCACACCCAGAGTCCCCATGGAGCCAAAGCACCAGTCGTGGCGCTTCCCTGAATTCATGAAAGATGGCTCAATCTGGAAGCCATCGGCCAGTCTTAGCATTCTCATTCCTGGCATAAGAAGCGTCATTGTGGATTTCATCAGGATCGGGGTGGTCTAGCCAGTTCAGAACCTTTCCCTTTATTTCTTCCGTATGAATTCGCTCCTCTTCATGCTACTGACGAGCCTTTGAAATTTCTATAGAGCTCCGAGATTCCCTTGTAGTACTGTCTATCTCGCGCACAGCTTGGTTGGTGTCCATGGCTAGCGGCGTATCGACAGTCTCGACGAAATTCCGTAAATTTTAATGGCCAGGTGAATGTCTCAAATTTTTTCTTGAAAGCTCCACTGGATTCGGCCTTGACAAGCTTGGATGGCATAGCTTCGAGCTCACTCTAGCATATTCTCAGTGACACGAATGTGCCATCCATCACTTCATCCAGGTACTCAAGGCAGCTAGTGTTCCCCTTATCCTCCTCGTCTTCTGCAAGCATCCTCTTGAGATTGAGAGGAGAGATTTCTTGAATCTATCAAGCTCTCCGATGACGATATCGCCGTCTTTCTCTGCGTTCTGAACGCCTCGCGCATATTGGACGCACTCATTTCCAACCATAGAACTTAGCTGGTAAACGGCGATAGCGCTTGCTATTGTGGAGAAAGGATCCATTGAAGTTCGAGATAGGAGGGTAAAGAGAGGTTGAAAGCTTCGTCCGAGACAATTCAAGATGCCCCCGTCACTTACGCATGTGGCGTGACATTGTCTCGCCGGTTGGTCATTATTCCATCCCAGCATCATGCAAACCCGGTCGATATTTATAGCATCTACTCTTTGAGTGCTTTGAGATATTTGGGCTCAGCTCAAGGTGATCGCAGCGCTAGGCAGGCTCCCTAAGTGGACATACAAGCTCAGAAAATGAAGCAGAAATAAGGTAGACAATTAATGTTGTTCAATTGGAGATTTTTACCTCTAGAAGAGTTCACCCCCGACTCGGTCACACCCCTGACTCGGTCACCCTGTTGTAACTCCACAACCGTGCGTCTTGATACTTTGATTCCGCGTGCAACATTGTAGTAATTACTATTTCCTACAAGTCTTATACCAGAACCTATGTTCATACTATTATAATTCATAAGTTATGGCAAGGTAATCAGTTGGCCCCTAAGAGATCCCTAAAGCCAGGCCCCGGAGCGAGCTAAATAGAAGTTCCGGGTACTCAGCCCTACAGAGTGATCGAGTCGGGGGTGTGACCGAGTCAGGGGTGATCTCTTCTAGGTTCCGCGGGGCAAGTTTTACCGTCAAGTATCTAGCGCAAATCCTGAAGGATCACACAACTTTCGTCGAATTCTGACAGATCTTGCATATACGACTACTACTCGTGTAATCCTGTGACTTCAGATTTAGGATTTCTGTTTATACAAAGGCCTACCGACTATCAGGAACAAAGCTATTGGACTTCTCTTCCTTGAACGCCTCTCATCAAATCGTTTTCAAGATCAGATAGTACAAAATTCAACTTAGACAGCCTTAGTCACTGAGCCTTCGAAATAGGAAGGAGAACAGTTCGGTCGCCATGTCCGAGCCTACAGCTGAAAGGGCTACTGTTTTGTTCGAAGAGCTGGAGAAGAAGTTCCCAAGTCAGACCCTAGAGCAAGATAGATGGTATCTCATTGCTGTATGCCACTCTCTGAAACTCTTCCCTTTACCATCAAGAAAAGTTGGGGAGCTAGCCGCTACTAATTGCCTCTCCCCCATTAGATCTCCGCCCTCACTGGAGGCGGCGAGCCGGAGTTTGTTGGAAGCCTGTACACGTATCTCACGCAGAAGCCACAATACGCAACCTCTGAATCTCGACAAAAGCTTGTCCGCAGACTGAGAGAGGCACTGGTCAAATGTGTCTCGATCATTGGAGTGTGCAAACCTCTTGAGGCCATCTTCTCCATTGATGCCGTTGAGAGGCCAGAGGACAAGGATTACTCCTTTTCGCGGTAGGTGTCTGTTTTGTACATAGTAACGATGAGGAAGTCTCACTAAGAAACGCTTGGCAGGGAGCATTGGCAATCTGGCGAAGAGAACCGCAATCGCGGAGTAGCATGGCTCGACCAGATCTACAAGCAGAACCGCGCCAGTACTATCAAATTGCTTGACGCACACAAAGACTTCGGTAGGTCAATTCCAACTTACCACTGGATCACGGTACTAAGTGCGGGACCATGGTAAGCATGGATCTCCACAAACATCACCTATGGTCTTTACCTCTCTGACCATAGCATCCTTGACGCCATCGACACCGAGCTTGTGGTACTTTCTGGCATCATGATTCAAAACTTGAAAAGGGAGACGGGGTGGCATCTGCGTGGAGCTAGGAGGCTGGGAGTGAGTCAAGAAGACGTGGAGTTGGTGCAGCAATGCGTATGTATCCGTCTGTCTGTAGCAGGCAAGAGAGTGACTGACGCCGTACGGTAGATCGAATTGGTGGCAGCATTTGCGCATGTCCGCTTGAATAAGGTTCCGAGAGTGGCTGATATCGAGCACGAAGTTTGATGAAAAAACATTGTCATGCTTGTAGATTCAACCGCAGTTCTCGCGTAGAGCTACATGAAAATCATATGAAATGATTATGGACATTCTTACACACTTCCCACCGTTCACGATCCGCTCTGGTTTGCATGTCAATGAACTACACAGGGATGACACAGACGCGCGATTCTCAAGTCTCATATGATTGTTCAAAATCGAAAGCCGTAGCTGCATTTTCCAGTCGGACTCTAGCCTGTTCCTCTACAAGGCGCCACGTTGCTGACAGTGACGCGGTCTCCAGCCACTTGCCTACCTTCCCGGCTGTCTTTAAGCTATTGGAGTGACCAGTCGCCTGCCAGCTCTCCTGTCCGCTCAGCGCGTTGTCTGCCAAAGCTGCGCGCCTTGTATTATTCTCCACCTCTTGACCCTTAATTCCCTTTCGTGACTACCTGATCTGTGGGATATGCAGGCAAACATGCTACGCATCAATCGCACTCCTGTTCATTAATATTGGTGTGGAGGAATTGTCTCCAAATGTTTGCGGTATGATGGGAGAGGTGCGGATGTGTGAGAGCTTCACAATTGGCAATAGCTTATGGCATCATCTCGGCCTGGTAGAGCCTGCATTAGTATGTTGCCTAATTACTGTGTCCATTGTTGATTACTGGGTAATGTGGTGCTAAGATCATTGCCTCCTTCATGGCAGAAGTCAGGTTGAACGCCAACCGAACAACGTCCTTCGTCGCGGACACGTCGCTCTCTGTATACTACAGATTGTCTTGGCTGGCTGTGAATGACCCTCGTCTGACTAATGGAATGCCTCAATTGCTGTGGCCGGCGTTGTAGATGTTGAACGGACGCGCGATTTGCGCAGATGCTTCGTTCAGGTTCCTTTGGACACTGATTAATAGCCCAGTCCCAGATGGATCAAGCGGCTTGGCACTCGATTCCTTCCTCAGAGATCGTGAGAATTACCTTAGATCCTCTCATTTTCTTCCCCGGAGGTACTTTACATTGAAACGCCAGCGTCGAAATATCTTGTTAATTTGAAGAGAACATCATCCTCATACAGAATGGAACTTGTGCATTGCTTCCGATGCTCCGTTATCATCAGCTTCAGGCAACTGAGACAGCTGTGGGTCCTCTGTGGTAGGTACCAGACTGCTGGGTCATGCAGCTAGTAGAGACATGGCTATCGAGGTAATCTCCTTGACAGCTGTCGTATTACTTTTGAACATTGGTAGGATTCTTGTTGCTTGGTTTTGCTTGCATCCGGTGAACGATCGACTTTGTTGTATCGCGCACTTCCATCATGTCAGTATTCTTCTGTCATGCATTTCGGCGAATGACTCCAAGAATGCTTTCACAAAGTACAGGTTGGGTCACAATGCAGTCACTCCTCAGACCCATCTATTCCAACCATCCGCGACCAGTCCCATGGTTTCGCATGTCGCGCTTCCTCACCTCGGCCGCAAACCCATTCAATCCTACGCCATTCAACCCGGCCACATCCAAGTTTCCGAATCATTGGGAAATGCACTACAGCAATAATCCGCCCAAAGACTTTATCCTCTACATACGTAAATGGGAAGCTGCATTACACGAAGATGCCAAGGACGCTTTGCCGCGATGGACACCCCAGCAGCGGGACATCATGTTAGCAGCGTGCATACATTTTCGTTTCGCCTACAATCCGAATCAAAAGTATCATGTATCATCTGTCGAGAAGGCCTTCGCTATCTGGCGAAGAGGACTAGAAGCCGATGCACGGAGCAAGCCTCAACGATGGACTTCCAGCCAACGTATGGTCGCCGAGGAAACTATGGAGCTCAACGAAAATACTATAATGGAGGAACAAGCTGCGCGTGAGCACAGAGAGAAAGAGGAATGGGAGGCCGACTTTGGTGGCTTTTGGGGAAAGATCAAGCTATTGGGCTTGCTTTTCCTACTCTTTGTGGGCGTGCCTACCGCAATGAACATATTGGCTTCAAAGATGAATTCTACACCCAAGCGGCGATCGCGAGAAGTGGCCATGCCGGAGAATGCTAAGGAGTACTCACTTCCTGAGGGAACAAGATTCAGGGCGGTATCTCAACGGCCGTAGGTAATGCAAAGGCATGATGAGTGGTTGAGGGAGGAAGTATTGTATTACCAACTCCATTGAAGAGACGTTGACCGGAGGGAACAGCATGTTCCCGAGTACAGTCATCACTTCATCAACATTCCTAAGAATTACCTTTATGACTCTAATGCTTGCTCGCGATTGCCTTCCATATCCTGCAACGCATGACTTAGGTTTTATGGGCTCCCGTAACAACATCAGGCTTGCTTTTTAGTCTGACATACCCGCCACCACTGGCGACTTGGGCAAAAGGACCACACCGGGCAATCGAGACAAAGAGAGCGTCGTGCCTGCGCGCATTTTGTGGGAAGCTTCCTGATGCCCGCGCCAGCTTGACACGTCATTCAGCTATGGTGCGAGCAGCTGTACTGTAGCTGCTGCTACAGGCTATGGAGGATGAATGTTGACCAACTGCTTCGTATACTGGTCAGCGTGAGAAGATCCAACTGGTGTGACAAGCAGAGAGCACATACCCAGAGGTCGGTTGAGCGAAAGAGGCGATCCAGCCACGCTCCTTCAAATTCCACTGTGACGCCTAGCAATGAGTCACGAAGATCAAGATCAAATGTTGTGTGTGACCCGTCTCCAAATGCACTGCTTCGCTGTATCCAGACGTTCAATGCCACGTGCTAACCGGACCCGCCACACCCAACTCCGCCCCGGCAAGTCTCGCAAGTGGCAGCACAGACATCGATCTCGGCTGCCTCGTAAAACACGCCGCCTCCTCCCTCTTCTCACTATACTCCCTCTGCTCCCTCTCCTCGCTCTTCTGCTCTCTCTGTTCTCTTTGCTCACTCACGAATCGCTCCAGCCGCTCATCAAGACTCGACCCGTCAGAAGTCTTGTGAGGGATGAATGGGTGAAGAGAAGGCAGGATCCACAAAAGTTGATATATCGAAGTCAACTGCTCGATATTCGACTGGAAGAACGTCTTCCGTGGTGGCTGGCTGAAACTTTCGATGTTGAGGGCGACGTCTTTTTGGATATTTTGGAGGGAGAGGATTAGGCTGATTATTTGTGAGAAAAGACAAACGTTAGTGTGCACCACGAGAACGGGACACATACTTTCCGAGGATGCAGAGGACGTCTATTCGACTTGACTGAGAGTCTGTGAGCTGGGCCTCTGCAAGCTCACACTGCGTGCGGATGAGTGTGTCGAGGAGGTCATCGGCTAGGGCTTGTAACGATCTTGAGTCTTCGATTGCTTCGGTGTAGCATTGGGCGAGTTCCGAAGCGGAGTTTGGAATATAGTCGCCATTAGAGTCTTGGGTAGCCATCATTTTGAAATTTTTGTAGAGACGTTGAAGCACGAAGAAATAGTCAGACGTATATCAATGTCTATATTCTCTAAACTCTAGTGGCCTTGGAGATATCGAGCTACTTATATTTATCTACACCCCCCAAGCGACACGCCCACGTCCTCAGTCCCCAATAAAGCCCGTCGCAGAAACGCAGGGTCCCACAATCCCACGTCCCCGGGACTCTTCGGTGAGAATTCCGAATGGCTCGCTATGCGCCTGTAGGAACTCGTGTGGCCCATCATCAATTTGGAATCCAGCGTCCGTGCACTGCCCTCCGATTGTCCGACAAGATCGATCGTTGGGAAAATTGTCCGGCGGTTGGATCTTGAGCTTCTTGAATCTTAATTGGATAAAATTCTGGTTTGGTGGTACATGAGAGGTGAATCCTGCTGCGCGATCCTGGCGGCTAGGAACCGCCAGGATGATCTGAAACGGACGTACGCATGAGCTATGTAGATGAGCGACTACGGGCTACGTATGAGATGTTGCGGAAGGGATTATACGAATCATGCAGCTAGTCAGACACATGCATTGGTATCGGGAGACGTGGCTCGAGGAATCACGATAAGTCGATCGTCGGATTCGTTCGCGTTATCGCTTGCTTGCAGCCTGGTGGTCCAGGCTTTGGGGCGGGTCGGGGCGGGCTCTTAGAGCCTTGGGGGCGGTTGGGGGCCGTTGTGGCTTTTTGGTTATGGATATCCTCCTGTTTTTGATGCTGTCGACTTCCTGAATTGGGTCTTCATCCTGTGTTCAGTAATCGCCAAATGACTGCAACACAAGCGTTCTGGACCTGACACAATTTAATCTCGTGGATGGATGGGAAGGTCCGACAGAGTCTCTGAGATGAGGGATACAACATTGATCAGAGAACATGTGGTAACGGCAACGATATTGTGGCTCAAGCCATGGCAATATCATTGCCTTGGTTTTCCCTCGAACTTAATGCAAGGTCGAGTCCGAACATCAATAATCTATTTACAAAGAAAGTATGGTTTTGGCGGTTCAACTCACAGAGTCCCACCATGGGACACCTTAATCATCGTGCTCGTAAACACAATTCAACTTTCCACTGCCTTAAACATAGGTCTTGATCTGATCCAGATAAATCTGTCCGGCTGTGGTGATCAAGCCTGCACTATCGAACATATACCACGTGTCATTAAGCCCATTGCCGTTGTTGAATCCATATGCCACCACCGACTCATTCTTCTGGAAATAGTCGACAGACTGCTGGATGAAGTTCTTAATTTGAGTCGGATCAGAGCAAGTATCCCAATGCACATCATCAACACACGTAAATTCGGCCACCCAGACCGGCTTCTTGTATTTGTCCACATAGTATTCAATGTCCCTAATCACGCCGGTAACATTGGGCTTGTTGGTGTGAATGACTGTGTAATCCCAGCTAGGTACGTTGTCTGCGCCGATGAGGCCAGCACCCTTTCCGAAAGTTGCGAGATAGCCATTCTCGTCGTATTGCTCTGCCATGCTTGGGGAGCCGAGCTTGGTGCCTTTGCCTTGGAGTGGCTGGAGATATGTGTTCCAGTTTGAGGCCGCGGTCGCCGCGTCAATGTTGCTAGAGTCTGGGGGTGTCCAGTCGGGCTCGTAGAAGCCAAACATGTAATCAGGGTGGGCGTCCGAGGTGTCGTTGTACATACTCGTGAAGAGATCGATCCTGATTTGGTCTCCATCATCATTTTGATCTCCTAGGTGGCCGTTTCCCCAGAGCTGGAAAAGGGCCAGTTAGTCTTATGACATTGGTAGAGATTTGGGGGCTTGGGCGGGATTTCAGGGGAGAATTACCATTGGAATACCTGAAACCTTCCCGGAACCAGGCGTATCAGGGAAGTAATCTGAGTACCATCCGATGAAGGGTGTGAACTTGTCCCAATCAGGCTTGTCGGTAATTGTCCGGAATCCGGCGATGCCGGCTTTGATTCCGTTGGGCGTCAGGCTGCTACTGCTTGTCGAAGTGCTGCCAGAAGAAGCGACTGGAGCAACGCTGGCAGCTGCTGTATTCGTGTAGGCGGCAGCCATGGCTGAGGAAAGTACTGTTGCAGCTTGTGTGGCCTCTTGAACTGGAGCTGCTGGTGACGTGTCAGTACTAGATGCTATGAGAGGCGCTGATGAAGCTGTCTGGCGGTGGGTCTGAGAGTATTCTGCGGTGACGGCCACGCTTGAGGCGGGGCTTGACGCTTCGGCTGCTGCAGTCGCGGCTTCGACTCGTGCGCTCGTGGCTGTGGGTTTCATCACTAGTCCATCGCTCATTACTTGCACTGGAATCTGGCTAGTAGCCGCCTGACCCGGCGTAATATAGTTGACGCTTGTGCTAGTGAGGTAAATGGTGCCAGTCGGTGCACGTGCGGCAGTATTGCTTCCAGCAGCGGGTGGGATAATTGGCTGCGATTCAACTGGAGTTTCGGATTTAAAAGCAGCTTGACTTGGGCTTGCTGGTGCTGTGACCGTAACAGTGGTGTCTTGTGTAATGGTGACAGTAATCGAAATAGGACATGTAGTTTCTCCTAGTCCGCCCAAGACAGCTGATGGTGAAGCTGGAGAACCGGAATGTTCAGACACCGGAGCTTCAGATGGCGCTGCGCCAGATACACTCTCTACTGGGCCCGAGGGTGCAGAGCCACCAGGACCCTCAGCAGCTCTAGTCGAGATAGGAGATTCTCCTCCAATTGGCAAACTTGCCAAAGCCGTCGATACCGGAGCTTCTTCAACAGTGATGAATCGAGTACTGTAGAGCGTAGTAGTGCCAGTCGGTCCACCAGTGCCTGTCCCTGTCCTTGCACCAGCCGTGCCATTGCCAATTGAGTATGGTGCCGTTGCCGGAGCTGCACTCGGAGGGATGGGAGTCGCGCCAGATGCAGACGCGAAGGGAGAGCCGCTCGAACCAGCTGCAAAAGGAAAGGCGATAGGTCTACCTAAGGTACCCGGTACTCCACTAGGCAAGCCACTGGACTTTCGACGGGCATGATGATGATGCTGCGCATCCGTGAGAGTCGCAATGGTACAAAGGACCAAGAAGAGGTTGGTGAACAGGCTCTGCATCTCTACCATTGAAGACGTAAACACGTAGGAAAAGAATGGGGCAATCAAGGTCCCTTAATGAGCTGAAAAGAATGTGAAAGGTACCCAGACCTTGTTTCATCAGAAGGAAAGAAAGAGCGTGGTGAGGAGAAGGTCGTCGCGCAGCAGCAGCAAAGAACACAAGAAGATTTACAACAACATCCTTACGGAGATTTGCCAGAGATGACCCCACGTCGATGCCCCTCGTACCTGGCTTACTGCATGGGTCTTTGGACTACTGATGGATTTAAAATTTGAAGGGATGCGGCCAGCCCTCAGTGCAGCACTCGAAACAGGCTGAAACCACCCCCTGGCCCCCTGCCTTACCGCCAAGGCTCTTGCAGCGGGATCTCTCCGCCATTTGGCGTGCTTGGCTAGCACCCTATGTTTATTCGAATTCAATCGCTTGCTCACAACAACCTTGTGAACCCTTCTGTTCAGTTCGGGTACTGCCGTCAACACCGTCTCGCCTGGTATCCAAGTTTGCCAAGATCTTGTCAAATACTACAATTTTAGAAAATCTGCCCCAGAGAATTTGCTACCATATGCAAGTCCGTTTCCAATCTGTTGAAGATCTTGAAAAGCATACGCAGCGGTTATCAGAAACGAGCCGAGCATGACGAAAATCTGATTGAGTAGATCCGTGAGGTTGTAGCCCAGTTGCCGGACGGAGATCGAGGCTTTGAAGGCTGAGCTGGAGAGCTTCGAGAAGCATAGCGGTCGAAAAGGTATTTATGACGAAGTGAATTGACAAAGACGGCGGCTGAAGTATCCCTTCAAGCAAGATACCCTTGCAAGGCTTCGGCGTGCAGTCCAATATGCTCAATCAAACCTGGGCCCCGCACTCGGTATCCTTGGACTGGCTAAATTCATGATGCCTAAGGATAATACAAATTAATCTAACGTCCTACTATCCTCGATGGACAAGGATAAGCCATTCTTAGAGCATGTTGACATGATCCCAATATTCCTTGTTTTTCCGCTCTGAATCAATCTAACATTCAAGCAGGCCGTAGTCGTCAAAACATTCGAAAATGGCTTAGCGCAACAGATCCTAGTATTACCACAACGATACCTCCGAAAAGCGACAAGACGACACAGGCCTCTGCTTTGTAGAAGGTGACTCCTTCTATCAGTGGAAGCACGAATCTAATTCGTTTCTATAACAAAACGGCGCTGCCGGCTGCGGAAAAACCAGCCTTTGCTCGACTATTACTAGGCATGCATTCGACTTCACCAATACCAAAGTTGCTTAAGGCCTTAAAGGAGACATTGCGGGCCTTTGATGGAGAATGCGTCGTCATCGATGCTCTCGATTAGTGGACCAAGAGGGATAAGTTCTTCTCTGCCCTACTCATAATGCGCAGATGGAAATCGCGGGCTCTGAGTATTCTTGTCACGAGCAGGAATGAGCCTGAGATTCGGAAGAACCTAGAGCCCAGAGCGAATGAAGATGTCTCACTCGAAAATCCTACTGTTGTTCATTACATCGGAAGACTTGTATCAGGAAGACACGAGACTCAGACGAAATCGAGCACCATCTCACAAAATTTGCCCGACAAATGTTTCGATGGGTAGGATACCAGCTTTACTTTCTACGCAAATGTCTCAACCGTGCTATGGTGCGGCTTGCTCTGAATAATTTACCTGTGACTTTTATACGAAACTTACGAGAAAGTACGGATGGCCTGGAACCAGACTATTGGGAATATGTTCTTAGGATTCTATACTGGCTGCACTCTTTCGAACCCCACTAACAAACCATTGTCTCAGCTCCACGGTGCTGGTGAAAAAGCGATAGGGATGTTCCGGGACAGCGGGCAAGGCTGATGGCTGTTTTGGCGTCGAAATTCGATTCTTTCCGATGTTGGATGGCGATTGGAGAGCATTGTCGTGTGCAGAGTGAAATTTCTTACTGCTGGTCAGAGGAAGAGTGAGGAGGTCATGATGGAGAAGCAGCTAGCGTGTCAAGATAAGTATACTCACAGTCATACAAGCCTGAAAGAGGATATCTTGTGTGAACTGCCTAGACTTGCACATGGATGGCTAGAAACCTTCTTCGACTAACACGCGGAGTTCGAATGATTAACCTTAGGGCTCGGAGTCTATGCTCAAAGCGCCATTCTTAGCTAGATTATCGATTAAAAGAGTGAGGGAAATTTCGAACCTGTCCCGCACAGAGTAGCTGAGCCTGCCTATTTACCAGTTTGTTGATTAATAATGGCGGCTACTGGCCAGGTCGTTCAGTAATACTTAAAGCTTGTCGAGAAGCTGATGAGCACAATCTTGGTCGTTCTTGTCTCAAAAGCGGTGCATATAGTGGCGTTCATTGAGTACATGGAGTCATCGATTAGGTAAGATACCGACGGCAGAAGTGTGAGGGATCCAATATATTGATAGCGAGACTGGATGCTGTAGCCCCTGCGCAAATGTTTAGGCAGTGAAGCTGGCTCGCAATGCATTTTGTGAGCAGCCCTTTTGGCATTCACATGGTACAAGAGCAGATACTGAAGCTATGGAGCTAATTTTTAGGAATGATAACATCATATCATGAATGAGACCAGCAACCTTTTTTGGCGGTTCCTCTGTTGGAAGAGCAGATACTGTGACTGCTGAGTATAGAATTCAGGACCAAAGATGGCTTGTTATGACTACGATAAGCAGATGCTTTAGTATTTAACCTATCATAAGAGTAGATGCTGGAGTCATCGGGACAGGTTCGTCGAGCAGTAGAGATGCTTATTGTCAATTGAAAGAGCAAAATCTTACGACTTCTCTAATGTTAGAGTAGATCATTGAGCACTAATCTGATGAGGAGATTCCTGGTATCTTACCTGTTACAAGAGCAGATGCTGTGGCTATTGATCGGATTATTAAGCACCAATCTGCTTTGTTTCGAATATGATGAGTAATATTCTGGCATTCTACCAGCTGAAGGAGCAGATACTGCGGCTATGGACCAGGCTTTTCAGCACTGAGGATGGCTTGCAGTCTTCCTACTATATTGTGAGAATGATGCCAGTCTCCAGGCACCAGCCCCGTAAACCCGCAAACCCTGGGTCCCCTATCTCTTCCTCCGCTTCCATGTCTTCTGCCCCTTCCTCGTCGTCCTTTTCCTCTTCTGATCCCTCCTCCTCGTCCGACTGCTGGTCCTCTTCCCCATTCGACATCTCTTCGTCTTCATCCTCAGAGTTCTCTTCCACGACCGCTTCCACGATTTTTTCCACGACCTTTTTCACGACCTCGCTTGAGCGAGCTTCAGTAACGAGGCTCAATCTCCTCAGAACTGGTAGCATATCGACTTTTGCATCAGCCAATTGCCCGATGAGGCGGCGTACAGTCTTCATGTTGCTGGTATCTAGCCCGTGAAAGTGTATGTCCTCGATTGATGGAGGGAGCAGATCGGCAATCGTTGCTTCGTCTGCTTGGGCCTTTGGATCTACCAACAGGTGGTAGTCGACTTCTAGCTTCTTCAGGACTGCGAAACGGCGCAGGCCGCCCATGAAATTGGAGTAATCCTTGTCGGTTTCGCCCGGAAACCTCATGGGAAGCGATGGAAGTGAGTGCCGTACATTGCCGTACAGTGCACTTCGGATCCAGAAGGGGTCGCACTGCGGTTTTCCCATGAGTCGGGTTCTTGGGTTCGTGAATTTGAAGCTCTCAAGGGCGTCAAAGCCTTCGAGTAGAGTACGTAGGTCCCTGGAAATGTCATCGCAATGTTTAAAGTTCAGGTGCGTGACTCGTGAAATTTGACCTCGCGTATAATAGTCAATGTCGTCCATATGGCCGGAACCGGGTTTCCGTGATCAGGTCTGAGCAGTCGATCTTCCTCACAGAAGGTAGCATGGCGAAAGGTTTAATCAGAGACAACTCTTCGCCCTATGCGCAGTGTGTGCCCTGGAAGTCCATGTATTCCAGTCTTCGGAGCGAAGTTGCAGTGGGCGACTCACTGATGGTCTGTACGACTTCAAGGAGCTGGAATGGAGTAGGTATCTCAATTCACCGTATCTCTCGCACATTGGGCAGCCTCGTATCAACATACAGACGAGAGTGTCATGATGTCCATCTGCTAAAACATCCTATAACGTTTGAACATCCATTCCGCCTCTTAGGAGAGGATAATCTTCATCAAGCGCTTGATTTAACAGAGCCCAATGCTTCGCGGAACATGGCACATGGCGGGCAGGACGCTGTTCTTCGAGCCATTCCTCAAGATCTCAATCCGCATCAACATCCTCATCCGGTGACTCTGCCTCCCATTGAAATTGCCAATAATCGAGTGTGAGCGTCTTGATATAGAGGGCTATTTCAGGCTTGAGCAGTATTTTCTTGACTAACCGCTCGATTTCGCTGCCTTTAGCAGCGGGCCAATTGTCAGTGTCTTCGTATTCCTTCCTCAATCGAAGATCTTCTTTCAAAATGCTCTTGTTTTTGAGTTGCGGCAAGGGAAAGAATACAAACAAAACCACAACACCATTGTAACAGCGCCAAACGCCATTTGGAATCGAACCCAATATGATATGTATTGAAACCCAAAGGGAGCCTTGGCTAATTCGTAGATTGGTCTGGAGACGAGAGCGAGATTCTTTATCTCTTCAGGGCCTTTGATGTGATCCCAGGCTGAGTAAAAAACTTCATTGGGGAGCTTGTAGAGTGCTGATATTCTGCATTGAAATGGTGTAAAGTTGGTTCGCTGGCTTCTTTGTGACCGGGGTTTAAGCCTAGAAGTGTTTTGTAAAATTAGGTAGCGTTGAGGATGTAGTCCTGGTAGATATCAAAGAAGAAGAAGACTTAGAACAAGTCCATAAAGTGAACGACTGTACATTTTGCAGCTGGTTGATCTTGACAAGTGATACCGGAAGCAAGGCTTCGAAAATAATCCCACCTACCTTCGGTAAGTGTCGCGCTCGGCGCGTTTTGCCTAGTTCTCATCCGGACTAATACTCTTGGCACTTGGTGGCCATACTCTACCTTTCTATATTGACTGCAAGCCCTCAACACCTGTGTGTGGGTGTTATGCTCTTGGTATTATCCAGCTTTGCTTGACTCCAGCATCCTTGTTGCGCCTGAGGTCCACCTATTGTCGCGGCCCCGGCCAATGTCATTGTATAAAAGGTCTTCAATAGATCAGCATCCTAATAAAGCAAGTCTGGAGCCATGCACCATTCGTTACACACCCGGTTGGACCTCAGCAACAATTCCTCTCCTTCTCCCTAGCTTTCATGGTTGCTCTCCACTCGACATGGTTGCTCTCCACTCGACGAGCAGCGACAATGCCACTCCAAGAGCATGATCCATGGCCGGTGGAAGAGTGGGAATACTCGCGACTGGAAGGGAGGAGAGCATACAGAATGGCTGGCTGGCAGCAACATACACCACATAAGGACATCATTAGGCTGTACAGCGATGGGAGACCATAATGCCAAAGTGACACGAAGTATATACGGAAGAGATGGAATATCTATATACACTGGCTTAAAGCCTGGACCGCAAGAGTTGACCTCCTTTATAGAACACAAAGACCGGAATATAAATTTTATACACCTCTACATTACTGGCTAGATGCAGGTTGCCAATCTCGGCTTGGGAAGTATTACCAGGGCCGGTGTCTGATGGAAAACAGGTTTAGCGTGCTGATCACGGGGCCAGAGGAGGCTGGCAAACAAAGCACTGGACTGATACTCCTGGGATGGATGGATTCAGTATCCTGTAGCAAGGACCGTAGAAAACTTCAAGTCTGCACAAGGTTTTGAGGCTAAGCAAGACCTTCAGCAAACTACGAGTCAAGCTCTTTGGTAGATTCACAAACAAGAGAATTCTCGTACAGAAATAGGGGAACAATCCAGGCGTCTGGCTGAAGCCCCAGGACCTCTGAAGCTGTAAAGACGTCTCTTCCTGGCTGGGTCTGCTAATCAGCCCCCAAATCACAAATGCAGATGTCATGGTCATTGCCCTCGACTAGTCATTACAGGAGGGACAGGTCAGGTGCAGTCCCCACGGAAGGGTTAACCGGTGCCATCATACATTCCACGAATGCCAAAGAAAAGCTTCTTGCGCGCTAGTCAGGCACGGAGGATGAAGAATGTGGAAGCGAGGCTACACATATAGCCAGCCACACCATATTCTATTACCTTTTCGGTGCTAATTATTGGCTGGCGCTCACTCTTTGCTACCGTCATTATCACTCGCTCTCTTGTCGAATGAAATGACGCGAATGATTGACGGCTCCTCTCGCTAATCATGGATCTGCTTTTTAGATACGAGTGATCTGTGATTTGATTGAAGCCAGCATAAGCCAAGGCATGGAGTTGTTTGATTTGCATTCGGGCTTGCTGCAAGATAAGCAGTCCTGATACCCCAATGAAGACTTATCCACCGACTGCAGTCCCCGTTTTTCTCTTATACTCGAAGCAAGGAACTCTCGTCACACACAATGACCTCAGGACTATCGAAAAGCACCTCCCAAACTTTTTGTCGATGCGCGGAGATTCAGCCTCAGTGTAGTTACTTCCTCGGACCCGACGATAAGCAGCTCCGTACTGAATGGAAGTCGCTCTTGCCGAGGAAAGCGGTGTCACAGCTTGGCACGGAAATACGAGCGTCTTGGAACATGAGAATATCCCAGTGCCACTGACTTCAGCATCGCGGTTGACAATACCCGCTCAAAATCCACTGTCAACACCCCAGCAGCAAACTCCTCAGAGACATCACTCTTGATATCAAACGCCCTCAAAATGCGCGTCTCAACCATGCTAGCCGCTGCCATCAGCATTGCACTGACAACGTAAGCCTTGCCCCAATTGATCTCTAATCAATGATCTCACCACACTGACTTTGCCGCAGCGCAAACAACACTTCCCCAACACCGTCCTCATCCCCTTGCACAACCACCTACAAAGCACCCCTCACGGCCTTCCACTGCAGCAAAATCACCACTGTCTACCTCACAACCCATACAGCCACCTGCCACCTCAAGTGTCATGGGTGCTCTCTGGCAATCCGTGAGCTGGAGGGGCATGGACCGGTATGTTCAATCGAGCCTGGCAAATGTGGACGGGTACTAACATTTAGCTTTGCAGCAATGCCCGCCCGTCACTGCTACCCTGATCAACGATGACATTGGAGGTACAACGACTACCACTGTCGCCTGCTCGCTCACGAAGAAATTTTGACTTGGTACTGAAGGACTGCCAGCAAAGAGTCATTGTGAGGAGAACTACAGAGATGGCATAGGTAATGCGCGGCTTGACGCTATGGCCATCATCTTCAACGTTTTTTGGTGCATTGATGTTTAGCCATGTTAAGCACGAATCAAAGTCTCGACGTATCACACATCTGTTGCTGACTTAAGTCCTTTTGTAGCTTGTGGCAAGGATGTCGTTCTTGCACCCTTTCAATCATGTCTTTTGGGCTCTGTTGCCGTCCACGATAATGCTCATTCAGACGTTGCGGCTGTATAATCCAAGCAGTCCCAGGGAAGAAAGTCCCGCCCAATCCGCTGTTGACAGCCGCTCCTATCTTGGATCCACGGCATATATCGTACCAATACAGTACCTTTTTTTCAAGTTGCCAGCTGTACTACGTAATGCAATCTACAGAATGACGTTAGGCGAATGAGAGTCGCATCTAAGTTTACCAAATATGTTTATTTAACGCATATCGTGTAAATACCAATGAATGAACAAATGAAGAGTATAAGTGAAATATATCTATTGTGGATTTTTTTTTGAAAAGAATTGAGTTAATGAGTGGAGTGACTAAATGTAGGAAACATAGAAACCGAGTTCTTCAAATCTCGCAACCTATCCCAACATCAGCCTTGAAATGCTCTAGAAGCTTTTCTCCCATCACCTTCGATCTTCCTAATTAGACTTGAGCAAAGCATAACAAGACACAAAAATGTAAAGAATCCACGTCAGGGCCAGCCAGGACACAGTTCATCTTCTTCACTTCACTTATCTAATGTCCTTGCTCATAAGCCTCAGCAGCACACCCACAAGTTGTCTCACCTCTACTAGTAACGATGCAGAACTGAGGACATGCCTTCGCCTCCCTTCTTCTCTTTCCAGAACCGGTGGTAGCGCAACCGCACGCGGGCTTGCCGTCTGGGCCGACGATGCAGATGTCGCAGACAGAGTGAGTGATACGCTTGACATTTTCGTTCTGGCAGAAAGCCGTGTCTTCACATCCTGCAAGGTCACAAGTCGCAGCGGTACATTCTGGACCCGGGCCACAGTCAAGGCCAGGTGGGCAAAAGGTTTGACGTTTGGCCCTGTCGGCCAGATTGGGAGAGGACAGTGGTGAGGCTAGAGCGCCTACGGATTAACTAACGGTCGGTCCTGCGTGCTCCTTGTCGTTTTCTTCATTATCAGATGTTTGGGACAGATGTCACTTACTTGAAGCCGCTGAGGCTAGGAAAGCCAATGTGAAGATGTTGCGAAGCATGCTGACGACTTACGTGGAGATTGCGCGATGAAGGTGACTTTGAAAGGTTTGTTGGTGATTGAAGTCTTCTCTAGGATTTGAATTGGGAATACCTTACTGGCTCTATATATTTTCTACCCTTTGCTGCTGATCCGAGTGGCTGCTTATGCAGAACAACAACCCAGGCGGTCAGTGCCGTTTTCGTTGGTCGTTTGACCTGTTTTCTCCATCTCTAACTGTACCAAGCGCCGAGATGAGCTGAAAATCCTCCCCTTTGCACCGTGCCTCATAGAAACCACAGGTCTGATGCGTCATCTGATGCTGTGTCCGTAAGAATATAGTGCTAGCCTTGCTAAGAAGGAGATTGGGAGCCTTCCCTTAGGTTACGACGCGAGGTAGTCGATTTACCTTACGCGCATGCTGAGTGTGTTGATACAGTGCACCAGCCTGCTCACATAGCCCGGAGAGGGCATTTGAAGCTCCAACGGTCGGACGTCAGATCTCCGTCTTACTGTTGCATCGACCCATGGCCCAGATCTTCTGTATGTAAGCTTAGCTCCCGGCTTACGTTCGACTTAACCGGACTGCTGGGTCCAAATGCAAATTCGAACATTCAGGAATCATCACATCTAAGGCTGCTGGGATTAGGATCCACATGAAAGAAAGTCACAGGCAGACGTTCAATTGGCCCATTCTACTGCAAGGCGGTTCCTTGGCTTCGGCTTCCCGCTGGATAACGACCAGGATGATTGTTCGAGACGCTTTTGTCTCATTAAGAGGGACTGAGGCAATGAAGGATGACAGGCTTACGGCCTCGGTCAAAGTGACATACTTGAAGGATCCATCACGGAATCCCACACGAGAGGCTGAACATTGCTGCAATGATTGGACCGCAAGAAGTTCCGCTGTCTTCGCGAATGTCGATACGTATGCCGCGATCAATAATTACCACCCGCTGTGGATCACGAGAACTATGGATGCGGAGACTTGTGCATGAAACTTACGAAAGGACCCGTTGCACTTACCAAAAAGCAGCATCACCTTTCATCCTCTCCACGGATCAATGACCAACACATCGGACTCCCGTGTGAGCTCAAGCCCGCTTGGGGGAAATGCAAGGACCAAGAAGACTCGGCGAGTTTAGCAAAATCACAAAAGCCAAACGTGACCATCATAACCATTGGGTTGCAGTGACCGAGCGACAAGAGGGTAAAGAATCGCCATGTCAAACGAAAGTCTTCTAAAATTAGGCATGTCGTCAGGACTACATGCCCGACAACTTATTCGTGAACAACGCTGACTTCCAATCGTAGAGTAGACAGCAACAAAAATCACAATTTCATACCGTCAGTAGCAGTGTCACCTACGCTATTATTGTGCGGAATGGGCGTGGAATTTTTGTATTGAAAAACTACTACCTTACACTGTGAGATTTCAGAAGAGGATGTGGATTTGCCATGTTGAGCAATAATGTCATCAACATGAACTTTTGCCACGCTTATCTCTCAGATCCCACACCCTTCTGCCGTGATTCACTTGTAATTTACAGCCCCAAGCGTATCTTGCAGAGTGCCCGTAGACCGGATGTTGAGTTACACATATTGACGAACGTGGATACGAGGAAGAAAATTTCGCGTCTCTGACGCGTTTCACCAAAATTTAGCTTACATGATCGATCAAAGTGGTCTAGCGTATCTTGGCGCATCTTCCATGAGGTCATTTCTTCCTTTGGCCAAATGTTATGAGGGCAGCTGGAAGGGATGGTAAATCTTTCAAAGTTGTTCACATATATATAAAACTCCATCACTTGTGGAAAGACCGGCTTTGAGATAGATAAGAGAGCTGTTGCACCCTGAATGCTTTTAGAAAACCTCATATCATCTCAATATCGTCAGAACTTGCACAAGCTGAGCTTGCAATCTTAAACAGATGGAGTTACATTGATACACGATGGAGTCTCAACAGCTATCTCCGAGTCAAGCTCATGCGCTGTTTGACATTTTGACCCATCATGAAGCCTACGCAGAGATCCAAGCGTTGAAGGACCGCAAAAGCATTGCGAACTTCGGCGTACCTCTACAGCCTGAGAGTCCGTCAGCTTCTTCATCGCCGCTGATTGAGACCCTCCTAAGCAGATTCATTCTTGTGCTCCCCGGTCTTCGAGATGTGCCTCCAGAATTTTGGACCGAGAACATCAAGGGTTTGGCAACAGCCCTGGATGACGCCAATCTCAGCGAGAGCTACGATAAGGGCTCGATCGGGATCCGGAAGACACTCTCTACGGCCATTGCGTCGATGGTAGAGTATGTGTCACGAGGTACTCTGGGTGGCTATCCAAAGGCCACTCCCGGAAAAGATCGCCAATATGATCCTTCCAAGCCAGAAGACGTGATTACTGCATGGGATGACTTTCTGCAGCAGATCGTCTACGGAGATTTGTTGGACAGACTATTCTCCAAAGCAGCGGAGACTGATCAGCTCTCGGAGCACGATTCACTAGTGCAGGCCGCTCATGAATACGCAGTTGTGATGTGTGAGCCCTAGCAGCTTTTGTGCCAGCATTATTTATACCCCAATCTCTAACGTGTGGCTAGACTATGTTCTTTTCTCCACTACACACTGATTGTCTCGCCTCGGGGACAGTCAATACTTCCTTTGCTGACACGAGCCCACAATATGGCTCCGTACTTCCTCGTCAGACAGACGCTAAGAGTTGGCAATGCGGCCTCTATGCTTAGTGGAATGGTAAAATTGGTCCTCGCAAAAATGAATCTAAGCACTGTCACATCGTGGTTTGGAGGTCAAGCCTCAGATTCCGGAATGAATCTCCTGCAGCAGTCAGTCAAATTCTTGGTAGCTCTAATCACAGTCCCGCTAAATGGGTCTGCAGAATAGTATCGACAGTATTGGGTTGGGATAACAACGAGCTCAAGAAGCGGGCCGGTGCTATTGAAAAGAGCAAAGTTGCCCCAAGCAAAGACAAACTGCAGATTCTGAAAGCCTACTGCGTTAAACCGGCTGAGGAGCAACACATGCATAGGACCAAAAGCAGTACGTCAAGCAGGCCCAGATTCAAAGGCAGCGGCTCTGAGCACAAGCACATTCAATTTGGATTCCGTCTTAGGCTTTCTGGCCTAATTTAGAGGGTAGATAACAACCCTACAGCAGCTCATCAAGAGCGCTGAGGGCCCCAAGCTTCACTTTTCTTCCTGCAGATATTGCGTCCACCGGTTTCTTTGCCTTCGCGGCTGCCGTTCGTCTTGACACCAAGCCTAGCGCTTGTGACAGACAAGTAGGAACAAGCACTGACGATGCCGCCCAGAATCCAAACGAGAATCGATCGTTTCAGCCATACTTTCCGAATCGCCCAAATATGAAAGTCTTTCTAATGAGCAACACAAGATTGCTTTAGACTACCTCGCTATACAGCTAGCCATTCGAGATCGCGAGGAGCTTATACGCGTCTTCTGTCGTCTTTCGCCAGACTTGCTTACATCCTCAATTCGGAGTGTCATTCCGGCTTATGACCCAATTATTCGAGCGCTCCATCAAGCGGCTGACTTGAGTGGAAGTGTTTCCGATTTGGAATCCTTCTTGAATGACCTAATCAAGATCGCATCTGTGGACGGCAAGAATGGGAAGTCCACTCCTCCTAGAGTTGAAGACTTTTGCCACTTATTACACAAACATCAAGGTAGCTCCCACAGATTCATTCACCAAGTCGTTAAGAATGGTAAAGGTCTGAAACAATGGTACTATGAATACGCTGCACATGCTGCCAAGCAATATCGACAGGAAAAGACAGGCGAGCCCGAAAATGCGAAAGCAAGCGAAACGGCGGCCGGCGACTTCACCCCACAGCTTAAAACTCTCATCTCCAAGCTCTCCAAGGAGGACAGGTCTGAAGTCATCCAAGAGATTGACAAACATACCGAGTACCTTTCAGTACTTACGCAGAACTCAATAACGAGAATGAAGGCCATCATCCTTAATCTCTCCGAGACTAAAGCCGAAATATCGCGTGGTCCTGGCATGTTCTTGTCTAAATGGCAGACACTGATGGATGAAAGCCCTATCACGCCCGCAACACCTGAAGGGACCGTGCGACATGGAAGCGACCGAAGCGTGATCGAAGCGACTCGAGTAGATACTGATGGGGCCAAAAAGGGTAATATGGACGCTCACGAAGAGGCGCAGGACCCAGACACCCACCCACCTGGTGTAAGCAACATCGTGCAGTTTCTTATACCGGGTTTTCAAGAGATACTCAGGAGTCTGGACGGCAAGTGAGCCTTCAAGGCGTTCCTGGGAGCAGCAAAGAAGACGAGCCTTTGTATTACCCAGGATGGGAAGTCGTATCACTATTCTACTACAGCCGTCTCCTCCATCATACTAGCCTCGCTGATATTAAGTTCTGCGCAATTCGGCGTGCAATCAGTGTGTTTCTGCAGCATCTCCAGGAGCTCCTCGGAGTCCTCGTGTGCAGCGGCTGCTTTGACCCCACTTTTGGAGATTTGCAATGCTGGGCTCCCCACCAGTAACAGAGGTAAGCAATCACAACGGTCACCGTTACCCTTCCGCACGCACTCTAGAAGAACTTACTCTGTGATCTCTGTGGTTTGGGTTCAGTTTTAAGCCAACTCGTTCATCCGTTGCGCGTAATTTTGATTATATGTAGCTTTGACTAAGATTCAGGGTCCTTACAACAAGTGAGCCAGGCATGAGCTATAAAGGTAGCTACCTATAAAGGACACTGCTGCATCAGGACGCTTTGGTCCGGTTACGAAGCCAAGATTTCGTCCAGCCTTTCACGAAGTAACATCCTTCACGACACTCTTTTCCACCTTCGCCAACTGCTGCGGCGTGAGCATGCCCAACATGACCAAAAAATGAGCGAAGCCATCAGTCCCAGTCTCGAGCTCTGGGACCGTGCTGAATTCCTGCACCATCTGATCCTGCAAATCATAGCAGTGGAAGCGCTCCAGGAAGTTCCACACGCCACGGTACGCGCTCTCGATGGACCCGGCAATCCATGCGTGATTGGCCTAGAGCAGAAAAAGTGTCAGCACTGGTAATTGGTTACAGAAGGTACCGCCTTACAGAAGCGGCCTCGCCGACTATATGGAAGCGCGAGTCTGCTGCGGGTCTCACAAGATGTGGGTAGAGAGAGCGGAATTGGCCTGGGCCGAAGAAGGCATAGGGAGTCAGCATTAGTCTTTCATATAGGATAAAAGCTGTGGAATATATATATGGAGTTGCTATCAAGCGGAGACTCCCAATGAATGTCTTGCAGCTCGAGATGTAGGGCAAATCAGGAAACAACGACTTCGAAAAGTACGAACCAGAGCTGAAGTCGTCCATAGCCCAGTCGAATCCCTGGCTCTTCGGATTAGCATTTGCAAGGAAGAAAAGTATGGGACTGGCTCACATGATGGGTGATATAAGAATGCTTGATCATGGTGTAGGTGTCCTCGAATGTCTCGTCGGTCGATTGAAGCCTAGCAAGATTGTACAGCAACAACCCTTTCAACTCATCTTCACCACGGGGTGAGTCAAGATTCACAAGTGAGCCGATGCGTGTAGCATCTTGGGACCACTTGTAGGTGCATAGCAGAATTGCGGACTTGTTGGGATCATCATGAATGTTATAAGACGGATACACGCTACAATCTAGTCAGTATAATCAACCACGAGACCTAGTACGTCTTGAAGGAAGCGCTTACCACACGCGAATTGGTAGATCGGTGTTTGTCACACCACCCTAAGTAATCCCAAATTTAGTAATCCACCATGGACTGTTGAACTTGATAGCAACCTTGGTCGCACTATCATAATGAAGCGTGCGAAGAGCAATTTTGGCAGTTGGCGAGAGCCCGAGGTCAGTGATATCAACACGCTGAAGGCAAGCCAATGTCGTCGTGTTGATGATAGAGGCATAGCGTCTGGGCTCCTCATCATAGTTTGTCTGCATAACCATGGTCTCCTCGGACTTGGCCTCGCGGTCGATAGCCATACGAGTCACACGTTTGTTGTAGAGTGGTTTGGTCTTGATCATGTCGTCTACTGCTTCGGTGACGAGATTTGTACCTCCTAGCACAATTCCGAGTCAGTATTGCTTATTTCAATTGATAGTAAGACATCTTTTGAAGTTCGCGCTTGATTAAGAAACCAGGCTTGGACTATAGGCACATGTTTTGGGACTCGAGATTGAGCATAAACAAGGAAGAAAGGCTCCGAAAATTCTTACCTTCGACAGACTTCCATTCTTCCTCTTCGTCTTCAAAGTAGTCGAAGGCGATGGAGTCTATCACCGCTTCAGTAAAGGCGGCATCGAACTGTCCAGTGGCGCTGGAGAGTGATCAGCCAAGATTTAACAAGAACGCAAGATAGCCACCACCTATCGGTCTCCTCGAGCCACTGAATAGTGTGGAAGTCAAAGCCCCTGCATTCGTTCAGTCATCTAAGTCCAAATCGGGGTCCGAGAGAGAGGAGTACATCTCTTGCTTCAGGTAGTCTCTGACCGTGAGATCATCCCACTTCTCGAAAAGCTTGAAACCTCTTCATGGCCTCTTTGAGAGGTCTGAACGCATCATCCAGAACGCCGCTAACCAGCGCAATCTTGTCATCAGGCACAGACCCGCCATTACTCTCGCTTACCTTGAAGGGATCGTCCTTGATGTCCACATTGTCCTTATGCCATATAGTGATACCATTGTATCTCTTTGGTGCGTTGACGCCTTTGAGGTGATAATCAATCAAGGGTACCTTGGTCTGCTCAAAGAGATCATAGGTGCTAAGGTGCATTAGCATATAGGGGTTCGTATCGAGAGAGCAAGTACGTACCGCTCCATCGGCGGAACCTTTGGGAATCTCATCGCACCAATGTCATAATAGTCATGAGGACGAGTCGAGAAACAATGAGTCAAGACTCTTCCACCAGGACGATCCGCCGCTTCGAGAATGTCGTAGGGTACCCCAAGGTGGTCGAGGATCAAAGCCGAATAAAGGCCTGAGATACCTACACCAACGATACAGACCTTGGTACCTTCAGGCAAGTCTTGTGATTTTTGCTCAGGACGTATAGGGAGATCCTCAGACTTGAATTTACCGTCACTAGGTGGGTTGACGTCTTCGAAGCCGGGGACGGTGTTGAGTTTGCTCTCTTGATGGAGACGAGTTGAAAGCTTGGCTATGATGTATCGAACCTATTTTCCGGTGTGCGGGCTGAAGAGGTCAATCATATCAACTTCATATTCACGAACCATGTGTCGTGTAAAGCTAGCACGAGGGCCAAGTTTTGTTTGAGCGGGCGCCCTCTTGAGCTATGCTTTGACTGTCTTTCGGTAATTTTGAGGGAACTTGACTTTGGATGAGGAGGGGGAAACCCTTCTGGTTGAGTCGAGTCTTTATATGTGTCCAAAGATTGACCAAGGCAGATTTCCCCTCTGCACTAGCGAGGCTTCGTCCGAACAACGTGCATGGCTTTTCCCCTCCTCCATAACCTATCCAAGCAAGATAGCCATAGTAACTTGCAGGCTCATCGGCCTTTGCTTGTGAGCCTTGAACGCCCGTCTTTAGGTTTTGGCGGCATTTTTCGCTTTTGCCCGAAGAAATCCGCAAATCTATGTTGGACAGACTCTAGAGCACGACCTCACGACTTCTTTGTTTTAAATGGTCTGCAATCATGCCGAAGTGGAGATGGGCGTCAATACTAGCTAGATATTGTATTCAATGGTGTTAGTGGTATGCACACCGTCGATCTCGAAATCATATAAGACCTAGCTACGCTTTGAACAACGAATAGTTTTGAACTGCACACGTAGTCAAATATAAGCTCGAATGGTTCAGACGTTTTCGCTTCTTCGGAGCGCCCACTCCACGTCTTGGCTCAATGCAGAGTCCTGGCCGAGGATGACCGAGAATGAGGGGATCGTGACAAGAAATACTGGTGTGATACAAAAGTCTAGGACCAAGTCCCATGGACTTGTAGAACCGCCAGTCGTAATGGCTGTCAAGCTACAATGAGGTACCAAATTCTGAATATAGAGATTGAATAGGGCTCACCATGAAGCGCGAAGTCTCACCAGAAACCAAAAGACGCGGTGCGGGACGAGCCATGGTCTACTTTGCATCATTGAATGAATCTAGTCGGGTGATCACGCATGTACTTCATGCAGCTAATCAAAGTCTGAAGATCCCCCAAAGCGGGATCTGCAGAGCGCATGCATTTGCACGAGTATAGTACACCAGGTCTGCTTTGGCACCTGCTATTCAATCAAATCGGGACTGTTCAACCACTCATCACTCAGCAGCTCCTTGGCTGTTTTCCGTTTCTCAGGGAGCCATTCTAGCATAGATCGCATGAATCGAAGAAATAGGACCTGGTCCTGGCCTTCCAACCGGGTTTCCGTATTCTCGAATGTTGTCTCTGGGATTGGGACGTCAGCGGTAAAGTTTCCTGACGCGCTGTTAGTGATCTGAGCTCTCAAGCGACGAAGGCTCATGTTGAGGGGCCATACCTTCCGTGTCAAACGCCTTGGGGCTCTTCTCACCACGGACAAGAAGCATTTTTGGCGGTGGCCCAAGGTACGCGATCATCTGTGCTAATTGTATCTTGGCGTCGTAGTCTCCATCCTCGTCTTTTCCTGGCATGAGGAACTTGTCCTCGAACAGATACCAGATCTAATTATCTTTAGTATGACAGTCATCGCGGTGGATGGGAAGAAAGTACTTACGACGTGAGCCAGATTCCAGATGTCTGCAGGATAACTCCAAGGTGCTTCGATCACCACCTCCGGTGCTCTAACCTCATCTGGTTGGATGTCTTCGTTGTGATCCACATCTCCATACTGGGCTAGGCCGAAGTCTGTGAGGATAGCGCCCCCAAGAGCGTGTGGTCCAAAGGAGGACCGCGACTCATATATTATCCGATCAGGCAGAACCTTGCGTGGGCCTGGCTTCATAGACTCTTGACGGACAAAGTCCTCGACTGACTTAGGCTTAATTTGTATGAGTATATTGTTGGGCTTGATATCTTCAACACATGAGCGTTAGCATCATCAGACTATAGATCAAAGTAGTCATGGGACATCAGGGTTCACTAAGTCTCAAGATTCTTAGGACTTACCTGTATGGACGACGTGACAAGCCGTGTGGAGATATTCCAGAGCCAACAGCATACGACGAGTGACGCTCTTTATCAAATAAGGTGGGAATTGAACTTTCCCCAGGTACTTGTTGTGGAACTTCAACATATCAAGTCCTAGAGGCTCGTGAACCAGGCAGGTGTGTGTACCATCAGGCCCGCTGATCTCGAATGAGTCCAACAAAGTCCTGACCATCTGGTAGCCTGGATGACCCGGATCAGTGGCTGTGATGTCCTGGAGCATCTTCCGTTCACGAGAAAACTCTGTGTCGTCGTTGTAGTCATTCGTAAGAATTTTAATGGTCACAAATCCGTTAGTGCGCAAATCTTTGGCGAGCCATACAGTAGAGTAGCCTCCATATCCGAATTTGACAAGTATCTCGTAGTCGCCTAGTCTTTCGTGGTACTTAGCCGGGTAGAAACGATCCGCACGATAATCTTCAAGGGTCTCCTCCTCGCACCTCTCATTCACGGGCAGAAGCTCGGGCTCTGGATCCAGCCCTTTCCCAGGTTGGCCACGGAGACATTTGATGGCTTGTGCTGCCTGCTTGATGAGGTGAGTCATCTTGCAAATTAAGTAGTGGGTAGTTGGTGAATATGCGTGGATGGAGACGATGAAAGAGCAGAGAATCTCTGCGGTCAAAAGTAAGTCCCACAAGTGATGAGAAGTCTCGGTGTTGGAGGAAATGACACTGCGAAGCCACTTCGTTACACAAGTGCTCATGTGTACTTTGCGAGGTTTGACACAGGATAGTGTTTGAGGATGATGAAAGTCAACAGGCTTCCTATGGCTGATGCGAAGTTCCGAAGAAGCCCAGTGATTGAGAATTGTAATACTGCGAAGCTCCTTTGTTACATCGAGGCTCATGTGCACTTCCCACCGAAAAGCTGTGACACTGTTTTAGTGTCCGACCCAAATGTATAAAAGCTTAGTTCACATACTCTTAGCATCTCCTCATCAACCGACTGCTTCAATGACTGCAACTTGAGATCGACTTTGACGCTTAGCTCTCAAGCACGTAGGCTATTCACAATTTCCTATGGGCAATATCGCTGACACTTCTCCATCAGAATCATAAGTCACGGTGATATCGTGTTCTCTCTGTCTAGGCATTGACAAAGTGCCTTCTTCCACCTCACGAGCATTCGAAATGGCGCCGACCGTCAAATGGCTTGGCATGCAATCTCCGTCATTGACATGGGACGCTGCTATCGACAGTTTTGACACGAATAATGACGACTTAGTCCCATCAGCTACGATGACAGCTGAAGTCAAGTAAGCTTCCGATGTATCTTCTAGCTTAAGCGATCCCTACTAATTACTTTCAAGAGGCCGTCCGCACGTTCGTCCTGGTTTCAAGGAGTGGGTCAGTGTATCCTTCAAAGACGCAGCGGGAAAGATTCTAGGGAGCGCGCACATCGAGAAGGATGGCAAAGGCAAGTTCAACACCAAGATTGAGAAGAAGAGAAAGGGGGGTCTGGGAACTTGAGATGGAGGCTTCTTAAAGATTGGCAGGGTTGGCTTACCTTTGAAACGGACGGATAGAGGATGCTTGCAGTGATCTTGCTTAATCATGGCGAGTCGAATGTCGTCAACTGTGGGTGCTACAGTTATGTTCAGATGGTGCTCAAATACCGGTTTTTCGATTGTAGCTAGAACCACGGCCCAGCTTATTCGATAGAAGCTCACGATTGGCCAAACGTTTACATTTCTCAACTCATGTTTTGGGTGAGAAGATGAAAGAACGCTGCGTTCTTAGTATCGTCGGTCATGTGGCGGTCATGTGGCAAGCATTTTGACGTAACGTTGGAGAAGGTGTTTTAAGATGATTAACGGCTTAGTCAGCGTACGCTAATGGGAGTACCCGCTTTTAGCATGATTTTTGTTTGATTCTTTGCTGCTCATTCGTGTCATTGTCCCATAACAGCTTGCACAACATCGACAATCCCTTCTAAGATTAAATAATAATAGGAAGCGAATTTAATTCGTTATATAAATAATATCGCGGCGCCTTCGTCCGTTAATATAAAATCCTTTCGCCTTACAAAATGAAGTACCTTCTTCCGCATTTTCGGGGTCGCAAGCACGACTTCGCTCTTAGCAGCAATGACCTAGCCACGAGACATGCCTCTCGCTACCTTCATAGCTGGCCTTCCGCTTGATGCCTACGATTCCAGCGATGGCATACCACGGCAAGAGGTCCTCCGAATTGCAGTGGCAGCTCCAAAAATCTAGGAAGGACGCGGCTAGACAATCTGTCGAGTACACCAAGATATAGTGTTGACGTATGGAGATGAGGTCCGATAATCCGAGGCAGCCAACATGCGATTCGCAGCAAAGCACACAAAAATTCGACTTCCGGTGGTCATGGATGCCTAGGGGCAAGCATCAGAGGACCCAACAGAAGAAAGAGCAATGGGGTACATATTGATGGCTTACATCGAGGGCGTGACTTTGTCAAAAGTATGTCTACAATGGAACCTAGAAGTCGTAGCAGGATCTTCAACGCAGTCCGCGGCTACATATTGCAGCTCCACCTCATCCCTCTGGAAGCCCCTGAACCCATTGGTGGAGATGTCTCCCGTGGCACGATATTCACAGACTACGGCGCCCGGCTCTTCAAAACTACAGATGATCTTGAAGCCTGGTTCTTTCTCGCTGTCCGGAAATTGGCGTTAGCTCTGGCTGCTTCCCGGTTCTCCTTCTTGGTAGCTTTTGTCGGAAAGAAACGAGCGAGGCAGTCGTCCAGGTGTCGCTGGTTGGCAGGATTAGGGTTCCGTTCGAATCTCTGTCGTGCTGTCCATATCCGGTCGTTATTTCTTCCTATGTTGACGATTTCGACGTGTGCTGGTCCCATGTCAGCTTGCACGAGATTGAGAGTTCTCACAATGCTACAGCTGAAGCACGAACAAGCAGGTTATGAAAGGGACTACATTATATTGATTTCAGATGGAAGGTCTAGCCTTCTTGCTCGTGGATTGAGGATAGGTCCATACCCACTCACCCTTACATTTAGAAGACACCACTGGCGTTGATCAGAAGGTGTAAAGGCTGGTTGTAAAGAATATAGAATCTGGCGAGGTAGAGGTGGTAGAGAGGGACGATTGGTCACGAAGAGAGGGGATTGTAGAGGTGGGTAGTTTTCTCAGAGGCAATATCGTGAAAAACCCTTGCTGGATCGTCACGCACTAATTTTTCGACTATTGCTCTCTATTGGATGTATGTCGGCAAAGAGCCTCCGAGAATCACAGCTGTCGACTGTTCTGACAACAAGACATCTCTCATACTCATCTACGTCCATACCAACATGAGAAAGAAATCAAAAGCAATACGAACTTTCCGAAATTAAGCGCCAAGATTCATGGCTGCCGCCATTGGGAGCTTCAATTTTCCTATATCAGGAAAGATCGAGCTCGTATCGTTATTCCAAATTTCATCCAGTTACCATTTCCGCAGGAGTAACGGATGACTGATACTTCTGTCATCTCCAATAAAGGGTCACATTCATGATAGCACTTCTGCTTCGAATGCTTCGAATGGAATTTCCGATCTTGCAGCATCTTAGGCCAATATTTTATTGGCCGTGGAAGCATTGCTATGAATTCCATCTCCTAGACAGTCGTCTAACAATTCATTGAGTGTCTTGATGACAGTGTTGAGGCCACTCGAGGAATGTTAGTTCAAGACTGCTCGCTCTAACATCACTCCCCAAACCCCCGGTACTACCTCGACAAGCTCTGCAACATAACAGCGTTGAGGGGTATTTGAGGCTTTACTCATGGGTGGTATCACTGGAATTGTAATGGAGAGAGGATTACGGTACTATCAAGAAGGAACAAAGATTGCTCGCAGGTAGAGCGTGATTATGACATGAATCGAGGGTTACTATGAAAGAAGACCCATGCACTGCTTATATCATCTCGTCGCCGTGAAGACAATACCATGCGAATGGTTTCTATTTCGAAGAATGACCTTTCCATGACTGTGACTCTGATTGGATAAAACAGCGGCTAGTATTGCGAGAAACCACATTGAATGCTTATGACTTCAGACGTCACTCACAGCGAACGAATGTACGGGTATCTACACCTGTGCATGCCTGGATATTGACGGCTCTGGCTACCAAATGCATGTTGTACAGCTCAAATTACTGCTCCATCGATTAAATGCGAAGGTAGCTTACCTCTTTGTCTTCACCTTTGTGAAAGAATTCCATTTGCAAAAAGTCAATTGTTTTCTCAACCACTGCACACATCGATCAAATGGAGGTATCTTGCCGCTCGATCAATATATCGTTGCCTTATCACCAGTCGGAATTGGGTACGCACATCAAGCATGTTGTTGCAATCGGTGGTAGTTTCACGGTCTCTTGAAGCCCAATGATTGGAAAAATGCATTGAAATGAGCAGAACATTGGCCAATAGCGCTCAAGATAAGTTGCGGTTGAGGAATTTCTGGGGTTTTGGAGTTTGGAAACGTCCAATATGTTGCTTCAATCCAGGGAAGCTTACGCTTGAGTTAATTGCACTTGCGTACGAGATTGTCCTCGAGTCTGACACCGAGCCTGTTATTCGAAGGTTCGTTCCCACGCCTGCGACGCCCTTGATGGGCATCTTACCGTATTATGATCTTTCGCATATACTAAATGGCTTGGTCACCGGTCTTGCATGAGGTAACGTTGCTATTCAATCTCCTTAAAAGAAAGTTGGTTGCAAAATCACACGATGGCCTTGCCTAGTCTTCAGCCATGACAAATTTCCTTGTCCACCTGCCATTCCCGTCATGACCCCAACATTTGCCAAACCGCTCATCTGCCCTTCCCTCAATCCGGTCGATAATGCTCCGAAGCCCAGGTATAGTATAATCGAGTGTGGTATACTCTATGAGAGATGTTGGTGGGCGGGTGTATAGGAAGTTGAGTATGTATTGGTGAGTGCCCTCAAATTCTGCCCAAAGGTCAGATTGTTGGCACGTTCCCATTCTAGCGGGATCATCCAGAATGTTACTGTTGGTGCTTGGAGCGAGCCGCGTACGCAAGCGCTTCAGCGTGACCGAACGCCTCAGGAATGCGCAGAAGTCTCCCGTATGCGTGAAGGGAAAGACGGCGATGAAGTCGAAGGAGGTCAGGTGGGCCAGCCAATCTCCTGGAAGCTGTCTTGTCATATGTGAAAAGACGCCGAGCAGCGATGGCGTGCGTAGGTGAAAGTACTCATATGTGCTGTAGGCTTGAACAGAGCAACCCTCGTTGTAAGAGATATGATCCCATGGGCGAATACTGAATATGTCGAATGCTGGCCCAGTTTCTGAAGTCGTAATCTTGGCTGTGGACCTTTCATACTCTAGTCGAAGCGTCTGGTATTCTATGCTGAAAGCCCAACTGTCCCCGAGCTGAATCTGATATGGGGCAAGGCTGGCGAGCCTCGAAGGAGCGGCAATGATTGTAAGCGTGCTTGGGTTGACGTGCTCTACGATCGAGACGACCGCTCTCTGGAGAAGTAAATCGAGAGAAGTATTCGAACTGTGAGAAATATCGCCGCGATGGTCTTGATAAGTGTCTGTTTTCACCATGCTCTCGGTGGTAAAAACCACCACGTTATCAACATGCTTTGCGAGATCGTTTTCGTGGACGAAAGCAAGCAGTGTGTTGGCACAATTTACATCGACTTTGAGATGCGAGAATAATTTGCTAAAGCAAAATTGACGTAAACTCCGGGACGTGCTAGAAAGATACTTGAGTGGGCGATACTCTGATGTCAGGGAGGCTGGCGACGGCTCTTCGTGCAGGTACTGTAAGCTTGGGGCATCGATGATCGCCAAAAAGGAGACAATGTGCTCGACGAGTTCAGATGGGAGACCAGCTAGAGCTTCCATCTTGCGAGTATTGTGTTTTAGATCCGTCGTGGGAATGTAGTCGGGTGAAATGGGACAGTTCGTAGGGCATGTATGGTACAGCCGTAAGCCAAACTTTGGATGCGGTGGAGACTTCTTTCCCTGACGAGAGCATCCTTGGCATGGGGGAACTTAGCCGAGGTCCGGCCGAACTAGTCTTGTTTGGCTTGGTCTGTGCCCACTTTTCAGCAAGCTGCCGTTTTGAGTGGCAGTCACCAACTGTACAGAGGCCAAAGAGTACACAATAGACACGCTGAAGGATGAAGTAAATTCTCCTCCAAGCGCTCGGGCAGGGTGCAGTCAGGTATTTGAATGTTAAGGCGTGGGCTTGAGATCTTAACATGCGACACAAGTTGAGTGCGTTGGTACAAGCGATAAACCTCTGCAGCATTTGAATACTGGCAAGATGTAAGAGCAGGCTTTACGAATGCAACGTGTACTCGACTCGGTTGTGAATAGACAGGAAGAGTATTCTAGGACAAGGTACTACGCCAGCTAAGTGAACAAGATCGAAAGCATGTCGACTCGTCTCAGTCCGCAAAGAGAGAACTCTTACCAGACAAGTTCACCGATGTTGAAGAACAGCAGCACCCACTTGTGCGAAGGTAATGGAAGAGTACTTGTGACCTTGTTTTCGGGCGTGACGAGCTTGACAAGATTGCAGAATGGGCTCACGATCTTAAGGGAATGTTTGGTACTCTGTCCCAATGCCTCGTGCGAGTATTCTCGAAGGAGCGGTGAGACTGAGGATACTTGGCTGAAGAGATCTGTGAAGATTTATAACGAAAATGCATGTGACTGGCAACCACACGATATTACATCGGATGTCGGGCGACAGCACCGAACCCGAACTAGATTACTTATCTCGGAAATGATGAACCCAGGAAGGGCAAGACGCAAGATCAAACTTGCAGAATCTTACTGACTCTCACAATAACGGATTGAGACTCTTTGGTAACACTGATAGACGAGGACCATCATCGACCAGCAGCAGCAATTGCTTGCCCATGACTGAGGCCCTTGGCCTTCAAAACAAATGTGAAGACGATATTTGGGCCAAGGTATTTTGTTCGATGGTCTCTCATGGAGATCGGCAAGGGGCCGAGGCCGTCTGGTGAGGTGAAAGGAGCCATTGACTCAGGATTCTTCGCCTGGATCGGACGCCTATTCCAGTGGATCTAGTCATATCGCGAACGCCTGCTCAAGACAAGAATCAACCTCGGATTCCTACCGCTTCACCTTCTCCAGCCCAGACATAGGCCAGGGACTATGGTCGTGCTACCGAGGTAGATCCCAGCACACCTTTCAGTTCAGGTTGTGACGGTTAGATTTAAGTCAGCCTCGGGGAAGCTTCGGAAAGGCTCGGAGCTATTTCAAAGTGAAGCTGACGCAAGGAAAGCCAAGAAATTCTGGGAAGCTGTCGAAACAAGTGGCAGTTGCGTGGCTCAGAAAGCCCGGAATCCGCAGCACACACATAGAAGACCTAAATGTCTTTCCATACATCACCACTCCAGAGACTTCGCGGGGTGGTAATTGATGACATCACAGTGAGCTTGGATTCCTAACGCACTTCCCGATTAGAGAGGCTCTCATGCGAAACATGACTGTACTGACGTCCCAAGCGGCCGGTATTTGACACGAAAATGACTCTTGAGGGTCATATTTGGTAGGGTATCTTAATTCGATCCTGACTGGTCACTTTGATGTCAGTTTTTCGCGGCCCCAGGTTTCCTACACAGCGGTCTTGATAGGCTCGTTCGTGGTGATGATGAAGAAGAACGGGTATGTGATTTGGGATGACGTGGTCTTCTCTTATAAGACGTCTACAATGCCCGCAGGCCCTGCTCTAGGAGATGTATTAGCATTTTTGTGTCATAGCTTTGCCAAAACGGCCCATGAGTACTTTATGCTTCGCGGAGAAATTGTTGACGCGACTAACAAAAGATTGAATCTGGCTACCTATAAGATTTCCGCGGGGAACAGACTTCACGCTTGACCAGGCTCAGCCTGCATGCAGCTTTAGGGAACAGTCATCAGCGGCTAATTCGGATTGCCAAAGTTAAGCTTTGTGACAGCTTGGGCAACCCTGGCACTGGAAACGTTTCAAGCTTAAAAGGATTCCAGTATCAGAATTCGGGCTGTGCAACAAGTGCATTATTCGCGCAAATCCTAATTCTGACCAGTTGATTGTTGCCAATTTCGGTTCCTTCGGCGCGGCGGATTCCAAGGACCAACCAGCAAAGGGGGTTAGAGGCGCTCCCTCGGGTTTCCTTCGGGCGAGGCCTCGGGTCGGGTTGGACGAGAGCCATTCCCCATTCCTTAGCGCTTCGCCCTTGCATGAGGAATTTTGTCAAGAAACAAAAAGTAAGACTCAGCCCTCCTGCAGTCATCCTGTGCCGACAGGCTTCCCTGGCTGGGTTAGATCGCGATTCCTTCTGACAGGCAACAATCCAATAACCCCCAGCCTCATGGGCCCGTGCATACACTATTCCGCAAGTCGCTTCTAATCTCGCGAACCTCAAACGGCACGACTCCTCTGCCTCTGGCTAAATTGAAAGAAACCACGTGTCTGCCAGCAACTATTTCACTAACAGCCAGCTTCCACCTCCTCTAGTGTACCGCATCTACCTTTACAATCATCCATCACTAATCTGGCAAATTTCTACTTAAATCGTCGGGTATGGCGTTGGATATCCTTATAAGGCACCATTTCTTGAGCGGTGCCTTGGTCATTGGCGCTATCAGTGCGGAGACTGGGTTACTCGTACTCAGTCGATTTATCCTTTCAGGTAAGCATTCAGCAAACTCTTGAAAGTGATATTCTGCTAAATCTTGCCTGCTTAGCCGGCGTCTACAAGTGAGCGCATCTCAACACATTCAATCAACCCTCAATGGTCCACCCATGACTGATTACGTATAACTAGATTTCCATACCCAGTGGCGACAACTTTAATACAGTCTTTAATCACATCTCTTCTCATTATACTAGCAGCGAGCCTCAGTCATCTTCTCCTGCGTCACTCTACACCGAAGGGTCCAGCTGCGTCCCTGGACAGCACTCAGGAGGCCTGGCTTCTCGAAGAAGAGGACGCTGGGTCTGACTACTCCGAGGAAGGACGAACACTATCTCCTCAGCAGATAGATTCACGGACCTCTGCCGTCAACAATAGATTTGAAGATGTCGTTAGTGTCTCCATTATATATCTTCTCAGAATTGGGTTGAGTAATCTAGCTATCATGTATGTGACCTTCCTGCACTGATTATTAGATCTATGTTGACAATGCTTGGCGATCAGACGTTTATCGTTGTCGAACTATACCCTCTTACGACTTGGTGCTGTCCCGCTGCTCTTTGCCTTCAATGGTGGTTCGGAAGGGGCTGCACATTCCACAGTGGCAGGGTCATCAGCAATTCTGGCAATTCTCAGTCTGGTGCTTACCATCCTGCCATTCACGGAGGCCTCGACGAACATGACTAACGCCTTCGTCCAAGTGGGAATGATCATCTCAATGTCGGTGCTCGACGCTCTATTACCACTCTGCCTTCTGAAAGCATGCCACATCCCTTCTCAAAAGGCCTCTGGTGAAGGATTGTCGGCAGCAGACGAGAAAGACGGCCTCGAAAAGTTGCCATTAACCACGAGAGTCCGAGAAGCGTCACGAAAATTCTGGTGCACGATTCGCCAAGCATCCTTGCTCTCAACCGCCATAATTATCCCCGTCTTCCTCTTATGCGGTGAAGCACAAGACATCCGAAGGAACAGCTATGTGCTAGATATCAGCTGCCTATGGCACGAACTGATACCAAGTGGCATGCTCACTGGCGTTCTACTCATCTTGCTGTCGATGTTGGCGAGGTCAACGTCTCCAGTCGGCACAACCTTTGTCAGCATCCCCAGCAGTGCTGTCCAATTCTTCATATTCGCTCTTGGCGGCTTGAGTATGCTTGGCTACGCGGGTCTTGGATTGTGTCTTGTCTCGAGTGGGGTTTTCTTTGGGACTCAGGTCAAAGATGGCGCCACTGCAGTAGTAACCGCGAAGCGCAGCACCTACACTTTGGTGCGCAATTTCACAATAGCGGCGGTGGCCTGTGGATGTATCTACGCTATCACTCGAGGACAACAAGGCACGGTGCCGTCTCAAGGTCTTGAGCCCAGCTGCGATGATGGAGCAGACCTCCAAGACACCGCTACAGAGTCCAATCCACCACTTTCAGTCAGCTCGGCAAACGATGGCTATCTTGGGAAACGGCCATCTGTCAATACCATTGCAAACATCGATATGATAAGAAATCAGTGCAGTGAGATTGCCAATGGTACGGGCGTCGATGATGTATTGAATTGTCTGTCATTTCTTGCGAACGGGGAGTCAGAATATCTGACTGTACTCAAAGCCAACACGTATGAAGTGAATGAGCGAGCCTCTGGCATCACAAAATTACTGAATAGCCTGGGCGGATACGAGTCATCAGAGACCACAACCGAGCCGGCCATTAAAAACTCAGCTCTACCAGACGCCATCGGAATTTGCCCTGGCCCAGTGATCCCGTTCCATGTATACTGGACTGGACCAGCAACCTGGCGCTTCGAACTCTTCGTCAAAGCCTACCTCTACACGCAGAATCTCCCCTGCTCACGTCTTTGGCTATGGCTAGACTCCGACCTCCACCCCGACGCCATCGATAAAATGCTCTGCTCAGACCCAATATTTCAGCGCTTTCGACCCCTCGTCCAGCGCGGCGACATCGTCCTCAAACCCTGGAACTTTCCCCACCGCATTCCCATTCCCGCTTCAACCATGGAAAATGCCACAGGCATGTATTTCGAACCCCGCCCCACCTCCATCGAAAACGAAACTGCTCTCGCAGACAACCTCGTCCGTGACACAAACGGCCAACACTGGCTGACCCTCGAACCCGCCCACGCAGCGTTCTCACCCGTCCAAGTCTCCGACGCCGTCCGCTTCATAGTCCTCCACCTCTACGGCGGCCTGTACTGTGACATGGACGTGCTGCTCCTCCGCGACATGCGACCACTCCTCCTTCCCGACCCAGTAGCCGGCCCGCGCGCCTTCGCAGAACAATGGGTCGAACGCTGCGGGCCTGGTGACTACAACACCGCTGTCATTTCGCTACCCGCATATTCATCGTTGTCTACGTATCTGCTGCGAGGCGGAATCCGCATGGGAATGAATTTCCACCCAAAAGTAATCGGCCGCATGGCCTGGCTCGATGACCGCAATTCCGAGCTCGCAATGCTACACAACGCCGTTTTCGACCCACTCGTTACAAACCTTAGAAGGGAAGGGAGTGATAGCTGCACGGTGCCTTGCCATAAGAATTTCGAATCAAGTTTCATGCGCGTGGTGGATGAGCCGTGGGATGAGTGGAAGAGTTACCGAGGGGAGCAAGTGGAGGATTTGGAGGGGAGCTTTCCACCAACGAATCGGAGTTTGAGTACGTGGTTTAGGGGGAGTTGGGCTTATCATATTCATAATCAGGTACGTTCGATTGGTTCTCCCTCCTCTTTTCGATCTTTCTGGATGAATGTGAGTGTGATTGAGGGACAATGCTGATGAAGTGGGTGCTACAGTGGTGGAAATTCCCAGAGCCTACGAGCTGGATGGATGTTATTACTAGGGCGCAAGACGGATTCTTTCATGGGAGTAGGACAAATGCTTACGGGGAGTGGTGGGATGGCCCCAGGCTCAGCGGTTATAATAGGGATACTTGGTTTTGAGGATGTTAGAGGTATTGGGAAAAGCTGTTAGATATGTGTGACTATATACCCTTGAGATTGTTATGGGCAGGAGAACGAATTGGGTGTCGAGTACTTCGAGGCTATCATTTGCTTCGATGATAAAAATGCGAGCGTTTTGTCAACCAACCTGTGAGACAAATACTCCGTATCAGAATCGAATTGCATCCATCGCCTTCGAAGTTCTCCCGAGCACAATATCTCGTCCAAAAGATCCCCCTCGCAAGTGACATCATCCCCAAATCCACCACCCATCCATCACCAGCATTCTCCTCGCCTGTAAACCTCATCATTTTACCATAAAATAAGATATCCATCACGCGAAACCGCGTCTTCCGTCATCGCTACCACGCCTTGAAAAAATCAAGTCCAGACTCGGACGCACCGCTGAGTCGACCCACCTGATATGACTCCATAACCGTTCATTTTGATATTACGTTTTCGCATACAAAGTGGTAGCAATTACTGATCACTACAAATTTTATACGAAAATCTTCATTCTTGTTAGTATGGTTCGTAATTTATGGTAATCTGACCCTTTCCACCGCAAGAGATCCCTTGAGCTGAACCCCGGAGTGAGAAAACCCAATATTTCCCAGGTACTCAGCCCTAGAAGGGTTCACCCCCTAACTGCTCGCACCCCCTAACTGCTCGCACCCCCTAACCGCTCACCCGTAGGGCTGATGCCTGGAAGCCACCTAGAGACCCCCTAGTCCTGATCACTTTCGCGACAAGAATGGTCCCGGCAACTTACCGAATTCTTGCCCGGAGGACGAATTCCTAGGGGTGTTCTTTGGGCGCCTAAGGGACTTCCGGGCTTCAGCCCTACGGGACGAGCGGTTAGGGGGTGCGAGCAGTTAGGGGGTGAACCCTTCTACAGGGTGGCCGACTGGGATAGAACCGCAAAACGAGCATCCTCCTCGCATCCTAATCCTTCATCCCGTCTCACTGCGCACCCTCCAATCCTACAACTCCGCCCATATATCAACCCCGTAACTTATATAATATTACGTACACAGCCTCATGGGCTGAGCTTCTTTACGAATCCTACGGGTGTTTCATGCCATCAGCCCTCAGTTGGCAGTTGCGCACGTGTTGATGCGCTTGGCACTCATTGGCTTGGCACTAAAATAAGGGGGCGACCCCTCAGATTCACCCCCGAGCGCCTTCGGCCGAGCCTTCGCCCGCTATTCTACCACGTAAGCCAACTTAAATCAGCCTTCGACTAGCGCCAGATCCCGCAGCATCGTGGCACGTTCCATCGGAGGGCATGCAGGATTGCAACTGGCTGAGCTGGGGCACTCTGGGCTGGGTGAGTAGAAGCTTCGCAAAAACGGGCCTAGCCGCTGCAGGGACAAAGCTTGACTGGTGAAATCTTGGGTCTCGTCTCTGGTGCGAACGGTTCCACGCCGAGCCATACTTTCGGATTAGATCATCATTATATTTTTTTTCTCTTGTCTTTGTTACGTTGGAACAATCTATCTTACCTTATCTTGCGGAACAGTTCAACGCTTGTCCGGGGAGCAAGAGTCGTTGTCTGACTCGCATTTCTTTCACCGCAAACAATCCCGTTTCTTGCTACAAACAAAACAAATGCTTGAATGTTGATGACCCTCAAGGACTGTAGATGGCCATCTGAAAAGCAAGCACGCATGGACCTTGTCTTTCCCCTCAACCGCTAGACGGAGATATGGTACGAACAGGCCGTTGATTTTAATCCATTTCTTCTCTTTACCCCATGGGTGACTAAGACTCATTGACATGACTATTACCCTCGAACCAAGACCCCATTGTTCATACAACCCCAGCCCAATCCAAGACACATATGTTCCTCCCCACTTTCTCCACTCATACACACACGCACCCGTCACCGAAATTCTCCATACAAATAGCAACGGCCTTACAATCGCACGCCCCAAAACCAATCACAGCACTACCGCCCAGTCCCGATAAACACGACCACTAAAACCACCATACACCATGCCCGACCTCGACATCCACGGCGACCAGCACATCAAAAATGTCCCCCTCACACCCCTCTCCATCCTCTCACCCTACAGTGCACTCATCCTCTCCATTGTGCTGGTAATCCTATTTCTGATAAAACAATACATCTTCGACGCCTTCCTACTCCGGTGGCTCTATAGGGAGAAGTATACAGCGCTCAATGATGTAGCGCGGCGGGGATTCGTGAACCATCATATGGCCGGTGGGATGAAGGCGTTGATTTTGGTCGTGGGAGTGTATCCATTCATCGATGTTGCCTTTCGGTGTGTTCTCAATCCCCTCTCTTCCTTGCCTTGCTCCCATCATCCTCATCCTCTTCCCAACCTCTCCCCCTCCAGCTGCTTTCAGTGCTAACGAGTAAGGGCCCCAGAGACGCCCAACTCCACACCCCCTACGCACCCCACTCCCCCGTAACCCTCGGCGACATCCTCGTCGTCTGCACCCAAATGCTCGTCGGGATGTACATCTTCGAGCTAATCTACCGCGTCAAAGTCAGCCACATCTCCTCCATGCACCACATCGGCACCATCACAGTCGCCGAAGCAGCCATAGCAATAAGCCTGAACCTGACGCGCGAAAAAGACGCTAGTATCGAATTCATCCTCTGTACAGTATGGGGTACATCTCCCCCCCCCCACACCACTCCTCTCGCCCTTCCTTCTCCCTTGTCCATTCTCAGCTCTCTCTCTCTGACAAAATCCTCATCTGTGTTTGCTGACGCGTTTTCTTTCCTGTACAGGCGCATTCGATATCGTATGCGAACTCCTCCCCCACATAGCCATAGTCCTCTACCGACTGCGCCCAACATCCCACCTCTTCCTCTCCCGCCTCTTCTTCTTCGCCTTCGTCAGCACTCTCTTCGGCACCCTCGCCGAAACCTCCGTCATCTTCTACCTCTTTGGCTCGCTGTGGCCCCAATGGCAACTCGCCTTCAAGATTGTGACGCCGGTGCTGCACTGTGCGTTTAGTGCGACGCAGTTGCATGGCAGTATGGTCTTTTGGAGGATGTGGAAGCGGCAGTGTGGGATTCTTGAGGATATTGAGATTGGGGCGCTTGGTGTTGAGTGTGGTGGAGAGGGCGTGAGTGGTGGGTTTGCTGGGCGGGGGGGTGGAGATGTACTGGGGGCTGGGAGGGAGAAGAGAGATGGTGCGCCTGGGCCTGGAGGGGTTGGGGTCAGAGAGGTGCGGAATGGAGATGCTGTATAGAAGATGGTGCAAGGCTTCGTGAAGGTGTACAGCACAGGCTTGGAGTACAAAAGGGCGGACTTTGGCTTCGACAGTATTGCTGGAAGTTCCATGGGTTTGTGATGCATAGCGTCGGGCATTCAAGCTGGGATATAGCATAGCATAGGAAAAAAAGTGTATAACGAACACGAGATGTACGAAATCTAAGAAGCATTCACCTCACAAACTCGTTGACATCACCTAATTTGGTGCAGACTTCAGGCGTTATCTCAGTACAGAAGGATGACCTCTGCCATAGCACCCCCCGCACCAACAAACACGAATGTTTCTCTCACATCAAACATACAGAGCCGCAGAAAAATAAAACAATTGGTTCTCAAGATCTAGAAAAGTCATAGCAAACCGATCCCACACTGCCAAAACAGCAGAACCGAACACCAGGCTTCCTCAAAATCATTGCAGAATACGCGGTGAACACAAGAAGAATCGCTCACCGCCAAGACCGTATGGCTGTATACAGCACGGCCAACGATTCTAGCGCGTGAACCAGACGCCTGGCTGGCTGTGTTGGAAGAGGAGAAGGGATACTTATTCGGCGTGTAAGTGCTGAATGTGGTAGTAGCGGTGCTTGCGCACTGGGGGGGTTTGCAGATCGTTGTCATTAGGAAGTCGCGTTTTTAGATCGTTGTTTTAGCTGGTGATTTTTGCGAAGGGAGAGACGTGACTATGTAAGTAGCGGATCGATCTACTGGCGCTGCTTTGCTAGTGGCTATTTTGCCCGTTGGGTATATTGTTGAGTTGTATATTTATAGTGTGTCGTAATGACTCGATACGGTTTAATCGTGCGGGCCACTGAGCTGAACTCATAATATGTATCTTGTTCGCTTGACTTTGGCACCTCGGGTCGAACCCTGCTTTGACAGCTAGTGTGGAAGTCCGTTAGGGTCCTTGTCATATCATCTTTTTCTGCACGCAGGGAGATCACAATGCCAAACCTACCTTTGCTGCTATGAGCTAGCCTTAGCCGGGTATTCGAAGCTGCAGTCTATGTTCTTGTTTCTATCATCGTAAGCTCCAATTGGGCGATTGTAATGAGAAGTTTAGTCATCGCTCGTCCACTTTTCCGGAGGGATCATTCGATAATTGAAAGAGACGGATCAGCATCGACAGCGCCACTGGTGATGATGACGTTGAAAGGTAACGCGCTGTTTGCCGTTGCCGGATCAATTAGTTCGTACTGTGCGCCAACGACATGTGTTGCTGTTGTCGGAGATCTGGTAGTCGAAAAGGTATTTGCAAGCGTCGCCCGTCGCGCTTGGGGTCGTCTTTTGGTGGTGTGTGACGTGTATGCTGCAGGATCTGATTTTGAATGGTTCATATATAAATATAATTGCAGAATTGGCGATGTTTTGTAAAGGCCCCGAGCGCGTGTAAGGAAATGCACAGGTTGCAGACCAGCGCGGTCTGTGTCAAGACGCAGGCTGTCATGTGCCTCAAGCGATGATGAATTGGGCATCGCTCGGAGCTGAATACAAACCTTGTGTAGTGTTGGATGAGATGAGATCGCTTGTAATGTCTCCCTTTCGCATACCACATTCCCACGAAAGCTGTTGCACCGAGCCTTGACTCTCAGCCGTGCAGAGCTGAGCACCAGCATCGGCGCCACTTTTGATGAGATCTTTGGCGAATTCACCGTGATCAGCATCTAGCACTCGAGGCAGGTCTTATTGACGTATAATACTCCATATCTTGCCTCAGTCCCCTAGAGGTGTGCCAAGCTCCGCTAAGTCCCTTCGGATCAGCTACCGCTCGCTAGGCCCCTTTGGGTTAGCGCCTTCTATCTACTACGGAGCCTTTAAGTAGTACGTCTAAGTATAAAATTCGAATCTTATATCTACTAGTTCGCTTTATTTTAAAGACAAATTATTAAAATACCCGTATTATTCTGTTTTTAATTCTATACGATAGTCTTAATAATAGTATTTAAATTTATTATATAGAAATATAATTATATATAAAAATATTATAATTAATAATTATAATTAATAGAATTTATTTTATAAATAATTATTTATAAACTTTCTTATTATTATTTATAAAATTATGATACCGACGTAATAAAGATTATATTAAAAATATTTATCAATTTATCAATTATCGTTATTTATTAAATATTAGAGAGTATATATTTATTATTAGAGATTAAGAACTTTTTTTTAGTGGGCGTGCAAGATGGTAAGTCCATCAAGCGCGGTCTCTACTGCCCGCTTGATATCCCTCCATTCAAGCTTTTTCTCGCACGATACATCGTAAAGAGTCTTGTCGAGAAACTCTAGCACCAGTGACTGTGGGTCATCGATCCCATCAACTAGTGGGCGGATGGATGGATGGCCTTGGCAAAGCTCGAGAGCCTCAATCTCGTTCTTAAATTGAGGCAAAGGGAGGTTTTGATGAGGACGACTTTAGTATTGGGGTCACTATCCACTTTTAATGTGCGCTGTGGAGAAACGAGAAAGCCTCTCACGTTGCAAGCCAGACGTTCTCCTCCTTCCGACGGAGTGGTTGAAGTATTTCATAAAAGGTTTTACGGCCCTCGAGTCTTTGGCCGCGCTGGAACCTAGAAGCTGTCCGTATTCGCTTCTGCGTGGCTCAAACGCTGGATGAGAAAGCGAGGGTATATCTAGAGGGGTCTTTATGATCCAGAGCCAAGCCGAGCTGGTAGCAGCGGGTAGAGCATCCCTGCATTTTTCATTTCGTGGCGTGAAAAGAAGACAAAAATGTACCCCCAGCTCAGTGCGGCTGCCGCTTTTACATATCCCGTAATTACCAGACCAGGTAGATCCGACGAACCCGGACTTTGCGAGTATTATATCTTATATCCGTAAATTACCCTTTGTAAGTACGGCAGATACGCCGCTATCCCGAACCTGTCGGTGATTGTTAGTATCTTTTCGTAGTCGCCTACGGCCGTACTTGTTCCATAGGGACTATCAAATAGTACTAAGCGAGAATTCTTGGTACGGTCTTCCCCGTCGGTCCCGGCGTGACTTAAGAGCTCTCGGGTAGAAAAGCTCCAGAGTGTCCTGCCTCCCGTCCGCGCATGACCTGATTATAAACGGATGGCTCTATAGAAAGGCCTAGAAGCTGACGGAGGGGATCCAGAGATTGATATTTTATCCTTACTCGATCTCGAGCAGCTTCGAAAGCTTGATAGTGATCTTAACTACCGTCGTCGAGGCGGGTGATGCAAGCTCGCGAATGGCCGTGGCGGATGGTGCCGTTCCGATACAGCACACTCCCGGCTTAAATTAGGATCGTTGCCGAGAATAAGGCGACGGAAAGGGATGAGTATAGGCGAGGGAAGAGTCCGTCAGATAGAAGATATCGCCAGGCGGAATAGAGGAAGAGCGCAGCCAACGCTTGGTGCGTGCGGAGGAATGTTTCGTAAGAGATCTTGCGGAGGATAGGATAGGAGAATAGAATCAGTGTACAGAGGGAAGCCTCTCCCTGAGGCAGTCAGTGAGGACACGACAGCACCAGCCACAAGACTTACGGTGGCGCCGAACTGGTGCTTGCCCGTGGCCATGGAAAATGAACCTCGGCCGACCACGGCGACGAGGACGTGAAAGAGGACAAGACAGAACGATACCAACCCCGCCGATCGATGAACGCGTCGGTACGTGTTCACAGGAACCCCGAGTACGTCTGCGAGAAAGCTGAGGTAGGGCCCAGCGAACAGGGGGATAGCATTAATCAGCGAAAGCGTCTTGGCTCGAAGGCCAGCTTGTAATATTGTGGAAACTCGGAAGCTGAGGCAGAAGAGGTTCGCTGTTATATAGATCAGCTGGATGAGAAAGAACGTCGGCTCGAGTCCACGGACCCAAGAATCGATGACGGCTGAGGGAATATGGATACGTGAGGTGTTGGGCCGTGAAAGACGAGACAAGCCTTATCAATCGTGTAATATGGGGAAGGGCGTTGGCGAGGACGAAACGAATAGTGATACCGCCCGCGGCAGTAGCGTACGCTTAGGTGTTTTCCATATTCAGACGAGTCAAGGACGAATATGGAAGATCTCAGGAAGAAACGATTACAGGATATCTGAAGGGAAGGGGTGGGTAAAGGAATAAACGCGGGACACGGTAAGATAAAGCCGAGGAAGCCGTTTTGTACATTCTGGGTAGCTGGAAGAATACGAAAGGGTTAGGGGGTCTCAAGGTATCAGGAATAATATCCAGAATTAGAGGTCTCTGTGAAGTTTGGCTGCGTTGACGTGGATTTCGACAGAGCGCTAAATTTAGGGCCCTCAGGATCACGTGTATTCTAATCCAGCGGATTCAACGAGGGATACCATTAATCTCATTCTTCAATACCAACCTTACGCCTAAAGCTGGTACGAATCCATCAACCAGTGTAGATACCTGTAGCCCCTATACACTAAAATCCCAGCTAGTTCCACCATCCACTTCAGCTCTTCCACCCGCCACGGAGACACGATAAGAGGAGGCTGGACAAGTTAGATCGTAGTTTGGGGAAATAAATACACCTACCTAGATCAACTCCTTCACGGATTCGGTAGACACTGTTTCCGATATAAACCCAACGGCTTTGGAGCTGGAAGGCCAACGATCCAGATCTTCCACGCCGACAGCGTCGTCGTCCTTATAAGTTCTTTAATAAAACGAGAACGCTGTAGCTATCAAGTAACATAGATATTAGAATAGAAAAGCTTAAGGAATTACATACTTATCTATCATTCTAGTACATAGATACATTGTTAGCAAATCAGAAAACGGCATACTAGGTACGAAGGAAGCTCCCGTCTCAGGAGCACAGGCCGAGGCTCCGTTACAGCGTGATGAAGGCCCACCATTTGATTCTAGGCTGCGATTCGCAGAGGCGGTCCATCATGGGAGAACGACGATGAACAGGGACACTGTTGACCGTTCGCCGTGTTAAAGGTCGGGAATTACTGTGGGACGAGAATACAGACGGCGGATCCGTCGCATGAGATGTTGGGAAGGGGAAAAGATAGGTTTGATGGTGGTTTGATTGGGTCTGTGCATCAAGCGCATCTTTGTCGAGCCTTGCAAGGGTCGTTGGCGTCGAAGAGAGATGAAGACAATGCCCCGTTTCAATTATGACTAGTGAATGAATTCTAAAGAGGAATATTGTGAAGCCTTGTTATTTCGCGATTCTCAATCGAGCTGACTACCTCGTGGCCCCCAAATTCAAAGCTGACGATTTGTAGGTTCATGTGGTGTGTGTTGCGTGTTGAGCCCGTTCAAGCACATTAGGAGTACCCCATATTCATATCATGACGCCGTGCTTCCGACAGTAGGTCGAATTTGTGTGAGAGCATCGCCTCTGTATGATTCTGGGTGCTAACGTACCAAAGATCAGTAAGACTCAAGCATACGAGAAGAGCTTCACTGACAATTGCGCTCTCTCCTGCGCAAAGTCTTTTCTGATTTTCTCAGCCTCATGGGTCGAGATTGGAAAATCGTCGACCTCCTATGATGACAAACGTGAGCTTGGCAGCAACCCATGTGTACGTTGCTATGAGAACTCACATCAATAATTTTGTCGAATGTCTCCACAGGAAGTCGTCGCAGAACAGGCACCAGCTGACAGATTTCGCGAGCCCACCAATCCCGTCGTTGACACGGCACCATTGAGGTAGACATTATACGCCGATTGGGATCAACGAGATGGAAAACAAAGAGCTTCAGATGCCCTGGCTTCGAGTGATCGTGAAGCTTGAAGGGGTTGATTTTGGTTTGAAAGACCTGGTAACGATTAGCCTGACCTCAAATTTTGGAGCTTAAGGATTCTACATTAGGATAGCTGATAGTCCTGTCCTCTCTTATTTTCACATCACCTAGAATCTGCACCGCAGGACCGAGATCTTTGATCCCATACGCGTCTTCGCATTCTTTTACGGATCTTGCGACGCTGCTTAGGGACATGGCTTCATCATTTGAGACTCGATGTCGGAATGATATTGAGACCTCGGAGGTGTTTGAGCTACTGTAGCAGTAGAGCACCGTAGCGCAGATACGCTCATTCTGTTCGTAATGCATCAGTCGGATAATCTGCAAACTCATTGCGTAACGGTCTTCGCTAGCTGGCAAGGGGTGCTTACTAGTTGGCCTTGGACGTGCCATACTTCTCCTGGGTATTCTGGCCTTTCTGTATCCAGGTCGATGCTGGAGACTTGGATGATGGCTTGGATGCCCACATCCCAGAATTCTTTCTGTAGGTCTACGTGCACCGATGTATGCAGCTTACCTTGTGCGTTTAGGCTTTCCGATCGAGCTCGCTGTTCCAGTGATCGATAGGGTCCAGGTTCGAGGTCTGGGAACTTCCTGCCGCTCACACGTTCCTCTGGATCTATTCGACGACTGAATAGTCTCGGCATCTTTAGAGCCATCAAAGTATAATTCAGCATCGGTAATAGACAAGATGTAAGTTCGTTGGCGGCGGTATAGAAGGGCTGATGAAGTAGAGGATGCACACTGTTGATATAGCTTGTGATACTACTTTTCATCAAAATCTCTGGGAGTCGCGTTATGGATGGATCCGCTTACAATGCCTTGCCTGTGTGCTCGTCGAATATAATGTCACATGGCAGCCATTGATATCTCGTAGACCATGCATTGTCGATCACATAACAGTCCTTTCCCCTGAGCGCCCCACTCTCCTCGGGTTGTAGGAGACTCCTCGACCTACCTTTGCCGCATAATCTGATACTGTCCTCGATTTTGGACAGGGCAGACACCCGATATCTTGTTCTGCCAAAGCAAAAGGGATATAGACCTGGATCTACGACTGAGCTCTCCACGGTCTCGGACCACGTAGTACTATGGTCTTCATTGCCTTGCTCGAGACGTCCGATCGAGGCTCCCAAACTAGTCTTAAGGGCAGAAGAGATTCTTGTGTCGGATTTATATACTCCGTGATCTAGAGCAGGAATAAATCTTGACTCCTGAACGTGAATTGCTCTTTCTTGCGCTTCTTGAACACACTACTCTAGGATCAGCTCGGTCGTTGCAGTAAAATTCATTGCAACGGACCCACTCGATCATCTGTGGAGATAGTGTTGCATATTGAGAAAACGCTTGACGCTTCCAATCGCCTATAAATCGTTCATCGAATACCTTTTGAACCCAGTCGAAATCGTCGGTGATCTTGTTAATTAGTGATAAGATTGAGCGCTCTACGACAGTAAGAGGGTCAGGTCCATCTCTACTGCAACAATATCAGTAGTCGTGGTAATATTTGCAACGAAGATACTCATACCCTTCTTCTGAACCATCAAGTGCCGAATCAAGAAAAGTATTGTAAAAGTGCCGCCGGTTCTGGTCTTCTTCTTGCTGCCATTTCAGTGGAAGCCAGAAGCCGGGGACCCGCGCACCTTGTTGTTTTCTTGAAGCCATACCCTTCGCTGTACCCTCGCGTTGTTTCCAGTATGGGACGCAGAGCCTGGAGTCACTGAGAAAGACAATACGAGGTCGACTTTTAAAGTATTGGAAATACGCTAGGGGGCGATCATAGAACTTCAATAACTCGCGTATTTTCTTGATTCTAAGCAGTAACTACGTAAATATTCTTCCGAAGCTTAGATGATCGCGAATATTACTTATTATATTTAGATACTATAAAATTTCTAATTTTAAGGCTGTATTTATTCGCTACGATGTCGCTACCTAATTAAGTATGGGGTTTTATAGGAAGATTCGAATATTAGAAAAGTCGATTTTTGGTGTACGGTGGCCGGCTTGGCTACGGTGGCCATTTCCCAATACTTTAAAAGTCGACCTCGTAGAACCTGTCCTTTAAGAGCAAAGCCTGGACCTCCGCGATCTGTCGGGCTCAGCTAGTCTTGCGCAGATTTGAAAAACGATACTGACATGTTGGTAGGTATGGAGGGACCCAGCTTTGGCAGCCGCTCAACTTACTGGTGGTGAGTGACGTCATAGCTGAATTAAGTGGCCATCACCCAAGCCACCGTCACCGTCGCCAATCTTCCTTCTTCCTTCTTCCTTCTTCCCTCTCGGCTCGAAACAGAATCTCAGCCACAGGATTATCTTAGCGCGTGCATCCTGATAAAAACAGGTTTCGTGTGTCATGGGAACAATATCTTGATAGGCCGTGCTGCTTTCTCAGCAGGGGAGGATCGATCCTGCGAAACGAATGGTACGAATCAGCATCGAGCGTGCCAGCTTATCACCAGCACGCATGACGCTCGCGACGACTTCTGTTGCGGGCTGTGGGCCACCAGGTTCTAGAACAGTACAACCCTACGCCCCAAATTCTTCCGGTTGAAACAAATGGGAGCATGGCTGTGTCAGCTTTTCTTCAGCTCCACTCTCCTCAATATATCGCAGGTGTATATTTCAGACACGGAAGAATTACTATGTTGATCTGCGCCACTCTGTCTGTGAGAAAGAGGGTTCAAGTTTAGGAACCGCTCTATTTCGGTTCTTCATCATATGCCCTCAGAGACCACCTGAGCTCACAATCTTTTCGCTGGGAAAGCAGACTACTTGGAGTTGCTACCGGCGCGGTCAGAAACCTACCGATTACGGAGCCTGTCTTAAGGAATCTTGTTTGAGAAATTGTAGCGTGGCACACGGAGGATTAATAAGCCATGCTTACCCGATACGTATATGCACGTGTGATGGCGCTGGTGCTTCCTCAAATGAACCGACCATTTCGCAGCAGCAGTATTCCCGTGCCATGAATAGAAAAAAGTCTACACAGCCACGTCATCTTAAAAACAAAGTTCAATATAAGCGAGCCCCCAAAGCGAGCCCCTAAAGGCTCCCCGAGAGTGGTTTTAGGCGCTCGTAGGAGGATCTCCCGGCTCGGCTCCCGGGCAACCCTAGGGCCTTTATTGAATTTTATTTTTAAGATGACGTGACAGCGTCCATCGATTGCTAGAGAGCTTGACATGTACCGAAGCTTTCTTTTTCGAAGATCTCTGAAAAGGGCTAGGCGAGTCCTCGCTTGTATTCAAAGTCCTATGTTACGAGACTTGCGTTTTCTCTTATTTGGGTAAAGCATCAATGCCACAGTCAATTTCCTCCCCATTTAGATGCGGCGTGAGAAAAATAGACTTATGGCCCGTTGCAAAGCACATACTCTTCCGTACCTAGATGAACGCCCTCCTCCGGGGCCTAGGATGCTACCCACCTTTGGAAGCGATCCTCTCGAGTTGGTAAAGTTTTCCACTTCACGAAAGGCTCAGATCACACACGTTTCCCAAACCTCCCTACATTGATCACGTACATGCACATGTGTCCCTAATCTTCAAATACTTCCTGACTTGGGATATACATGGAAGAGCGGACGCCGCTGAATTTGAAAGAGGATTTTGCGAGGATTCCCAACTTGGGTCGAAGCTTGACACTGCCCTCTAGGATAATGCTATTCATAAACAATGAGATAGGATGTCTGCATTCTGAGCGTAAGTGAAACAGAGGCTTTGTGGTATGCTCTGCTTGTAGAGGAGATGTATACTGATACTTGGGGCACCGGTGCTGCTGCGTCCACTACTCGCCACTTCCTCCGGGATTCCTGTCAACTTTAAACAATAGGAGAGGACTGTCTGCCCACCACTACCGACGACCATGAAACAATGACTTCCTACGACGGATTTCACTCTTGCACTTTGGAACTCCAACATTGCAACAACTACATCACCTGATGCTTGAGCTACGCAACAGCACTGCCCTCTGGACTGCCATCCGGACTGCCATCCTCTAATGTGTTCCTACGACGGATTTCACTCTCCCACTTTGGAAGTCCAACATTGCAAGAACTACATCACCTGATGCTTGAGCTACGCAACAGCACTGCCCTCTGGACTGCCATCCTCTGATGTGTTCCTACGACGGATTTCACTCTCCCACTTTGGAAGTCCAACATTGCAAGAACTACATCACCTGATGCTTGAGCTACGCAACAGCACTGCCCTCTGGGCTGCCATCCTCTGATGTGTAAAGCAGATGCTGTGCTCATATGCTCGCAGCCAAATATATAAAGTATCGACGACTGCTGCTCTATCTCCTTCCATATCTCTACCCTTCTTACAAACATTAATCACTCGTTATTGACAAGTCCATTCAAATTCTTCTACAGCATCCATAACAACATCAAGTATCTTCAATAGCCTTACCATCAAGATGCGCATAACAAAGAACACACTTCTCACTACCTTCATACTCAGCTCTGTTACAGGTGTTATCAGCATCGCAGTCCCCAATCATGGCCAGAGACTTAGCGTTAGTAAAAGACAGGCAGATTTCACCCCAGAGTCTGACGTAGATGGGCAAGCCACAGGGAAACTCAGGGGTTGTAAGTTGCCTCAAAAATTTTCTTAGCTTCAAGACGTTAACCAGATTGAAGGCAGAGAACCGAATCCCTTCTACAAGAAACAAGATGCAGCCACGTGGTGGGAAAGGAACGACGCGAAAACGGGGCTCGAGAATACCAGAACATCCGAAAAAGATGGTGACCCAGAGGCCCCCAAGCACGACGATCAGGGTGGATGGGTTGTAGATCACATCCTCGAACTTCAAGTCGTCGTTGACGCATTCAAGGATGGCAACAGGAAGCTGAATGACAAGTCTAAAGCCATCTCTGATAAAGCATGGAAAAAAGCGCAGGGCGCAGTCAATGGCGATGACGAGGACGGCTGCAAGAAAGTAGCCGAGCAAGTTAGTCAGTGGGAATCTTCCGAACTATGCGTTGAGATGAGAGATCTGACATCTAGTAGCCGTTCTTGATAACCTGCTTGGTATTACCAGCCAGGTAAATTTTGGCAAGATGGCAGCAGTCACCAAAGTTCTCAATGTAGGTCAACGTCCGTCTGCCACATATCACAAATACATTCTGACCCACACGTACAGAAAAACACAGACGACGATTACGCCAAAAAATGGAAAGACTGGATCGGTGCTATTGTCGATGAATTGGACAACCACTCGGCCGGCGTGGGCGACGTCATCACCAAAATCGGCGCAGCCCTCAGTGACATCAGTGGCGAGGACGCCGTCGGTGGCTACATCAGTGACTTCTGCACCAACAACATGCAAGCAGTGCAAACTTTTCTCAAACAGCAACAGGATGACGGCTCCAACAGCGCCTCCCCCACTACTGACCCCAACGCCAAACCTTCACCCCCACTCGGGACCGTCATCCCGGCCCAAACCAACCCGACATGCAACTATAATTCAGTCGACCAGTTTAGCATTGGGGACGTTCAAGATGCCCATGACTTTCTCGCGCAAGAGGGCTATGGTAATAACAATGATAACTGCTGCACTGGGGACAAGGGCGCCTGCGGCCAGTTGGCAGTTAGTGGTGGTGTCACCATAAAGATGTGTGGCCCTCCGAATTCCGGCGTGCAGTGCGCAGCTTGTGCTAATATAGCAATTGCACTGAATGTGCTGAACATTGATTGTCAGAAGAACTATAAGATGGGAGGCACCGAGGGGATTCCTTATTTGGATGGTGTTACGCTGGAATTGGCGGCGCCGGTTGTTGCGTGAGATTGGTGAGATTCTGCTAGGGACCTTTGTTTGCAGTTCATTGGATTAGTACTCCCGCGGGCGGAGAATTAGGTTGTATTAGTGGTATACAAGAACAACCTCAATCCTTAGCAACAGAGATTTTTCAACACCCCATAGTAAATTACTAGCAAATCCTCAATCTTTCTCTACCACTCCATCAATAAACCCTACACGTCTACAAATAGTCGGTTCTTGAAGCTTCTATATTTCAAGCTAAGCTAATCAATAGTATAGCAATATGGTTGGTACGCGCAACGATATAGTACGAGCCTCCAAATCAACCAAGGCGCCCCGAATACCCCGAGGCTCACCCAAGCTCGCGCGACCGCTACCCTCCTCGCGCGTGAGTAAAGCGGCGCTCACCCTAGACTCCAAGGGGGCGGATGCCGGGGCACATCTCTATCATCTTGGCGACTAGGCATAAACGTCAACTGGGATTTTATTGTGACTGGCCTCTTGGGCTCAAAAGACCTGTATGACTCTGTCCTTTGCTCACAACAATCAGCCCCTCCTACACGACCTGAATGCTTCACTGCAAGCTATCCCGCATTCCTAGACACTCATACTCGAGAATCACTGGATCATTGGACTTGAATTAATCCGTCACCGGCCCTCGTTAACGCAAGCATGACCACCAACAGAGTCATCATTTCCAAGACCCTGGATACTGTAACAAGAGCTGGCAAGCAACTGACGCTGGGCGCAGCGACTAAAACGGAATTATGGAACAGGTCCGAGGCTGGAATCACTACAGCGAACGCCGAAGGGTTTAAGGCGCACAGACGTTGCCTGCAGGTACAGCAAAGGTTGTCTGGCGGTGGGTAGCTCGTCCCCAAAACAGGTATAGATGCAGCTAACCTCGAGAGCCGAGAGGCAGAGCATAATGACCGAGACCCGCATTTCACCGCCGTCTGCCTCGACAGTAACGACAACTACCTCGCGACCGAGCACTTCGCTAGCAAAAAGTAGAAGACCGAATATGACATAGTGACAAGAGACTCATATGACGCGGCTTTTGAGAGTTATGAGGAGGGATAAATTGCATACCCAGAGAGTGCGTGGAAATCAAGGGTATATGAACTTAGAGGGATGTGACTGGCTACGCTCTATTTATAATACAGCTCAAGAGCAGAGCCAGGATTGGGGGAGCCAGAATTGGAGCCGACTCTCCATCAGGCCTAGTGTACACATAAAACAGTCGAGGCAAAGACGCGTTGTCTGGCCAAGAGCAAGTGGTAAAAGCAATCGTGACGGACAATATCAGATAGAGAAGGCTTATATCTAATGTCCAGGCTCCTTTTTACCGTCCACTACTTCGTATATTGACGTAATGAAGCGGCTTGAGTTCGCCTGATCAATTGATACGCTAATTATGAAAAGCCCTGAGCCTTAGAGGAGAGTCGTTAAACATGCCGTATTTTGTAATGTCGTTTGGGTATGATTTATCATCTCGAATACCCGAGGTAACACATAATTTATCCTTTGCCTTTTCACCGTTGATGGCTTTGAGCTCGACTTCACTAGATTGTTGCCATTGATTAGCCTTTCACTGGAAAGACATCGTAGTATGGATGCCAAGACTCTCTTACTAGATACAAAGATTATTTTGTAATCTAGTAGGGCGATAACATAGAAGGAGAGCAGTGCAGAGCTTCCACGTTACACCGGTATAGGTTAGAAAAATCGACTCACAAGATCAAGGTAGCATTCGGCGGGATGAGACTTGGGAAATCGCTGTTGTGCCAGAGAAATACTCGTCAGTCAATGGGGCGCAAATATTTGGATGGCTTGTGGAGCGTGAAAGTTCGTCGGCCCTAGCATGCGTTGCAGAAGGACAGATGTAGGTATTTATAGGCTTACCGGCCGCCGTAGGCATAGTCACTATTGTTTGGGAGATGTTAGCGGAGTCAAGGATGGAAGAGAGGTGCTAGAGATTCTGCTTGCAGGTGTAGAAGTGGAGGCATACCTAGACATTGTCAAGATACTCTTCTCTCCGACAACCATTTTCATAACGCCCTCATCCCAGCCTAGATCGTATCAAACAATGGCCATGTCTTCGGGTGTATATAGGCCGAAGCACCTCTGATAATCCTTCCAACGCCAATCTGTGTCTTGAAGTCCCCACGGCCTGTAGATGAATCGCATCTAGACATATAAAGATATTGATCAGCGGGCTTTCTTTCTGAAAGATTAAACGGCCAACGAGGGGTGTAATATACGTACTTCTTACCTCTGTAGTCGTTTTCCGGCCCTACTTCAGCATCGTAGAGGTTGCCCGTGTACTCAACAGTAACCTCATCTCTCTTCTAGGGCTTCTCAGTGCCAGTAACCTCCTCGATGACTTTTCGAGTGACACCCATTTTGCCAATGAAGCTGGGTTGATTGTTGAGAGCGAGTCGTAAAAACGAAGTTGTTGTAATGTGCAGGTTCAGTCAGGTGGTACCAGAAATCTTCCTGTCCCAAGAGCAATGGGATATATATTTTGAAGTGTTGGGACTAGTTGGCTTAGTTGGAATGCACAAGTTCCTGTGGCTTATTGTCCATTTGGCAAACACAATTTCACATGCATTAATGCAAGTCTCAGTGCAGACATTTGCAAGTGCATCTATGAGGGAGGACAGCTTCAAGGCGCCTTTAGGTAATGAGCTTCGTGACCCGACCATTGATCACAGATTGCATGGCAATGGACCGACTCATCATCTACTCCTATTTTTCTAAAGCAATATCCATTTTCTGTTGTAGACGGGCTACTTCATGGCCTCCACGAGGAGCGGTGGTAGGGTCCTACTCGTTCGAGTAAGCTCCTAGCTTAGGGCGTACATATTGCTCTAGAATTGGCAGCGCCATTGCGTTGGTCCGACAAGAAGCATAGGTGGTAGGCTTCGCAGACGAATACTGACGATTCTCGTTGACGTATGAGTTGGCTTGCCGGCCAAAGATCCCATTACGTAATACTGCCAGATAGCGCTTCTAGGATCTACCGGCCCGTTGCGCCCCGCTGTCATAGATGATAGTGTGGAAAGGAACCACAAATAGTAAGGCACAGCTCCTCCTGCAATTAAGACCTTGTTGTCGCGCTGATGTATTATCAGGAGAGGCAGTATCACGAGCGTTACGTCTATAAGACTGCAGCCATCGGCAACGGTGCTATATCACTATGTCCGGCACTGAGACCCACGAGATCACCCCCAAGGGTAAAGAACTGTTGAAGGAAATTGAAAAAGAGCTTCCTCGCACCAAATTACGCGATCAGGACGCTTCTGGAAACCGAGAATATGAGCCAAACCAGATACTGGACGCGAAGGTTATGCCGCTACTCGTGAACCTGCAACTAAGTGTATATAAGGACATTACCGCTTTAACCCTTCAGCCACTTAATAGTAGCAGCGTCTAGGGTATACTGTATGGCAGATATCGAACCCCATAACCATCCGAAACACAACAGGTCCAGGGTACCTAATTCCGATTTGCGTATCAGGAAGCCCATGCCTTAAGCCTGGAGGTCCACAGCAGCCTAGTTGGTACACGCGTTATTCCGTCGCCACGGACCTTACCCCAGGGCTGGACTGTATCTTTGTTGTTAAGAAAAGGGTTTAATGGGCAAGCATGGCTCAACACAATGGGAAAGCGCACCGAAAATGAGCTGCTCTGAGAGAGTAGAAAGACCTCCGTATCACCCATGGTATGAAGGGTCAGGGAATGCGAGGATTCTGCTGCCTACTCATGATGTACTATATCGAATTGAGGTTTATCTTTACTACGTACAGATAAAAGGGTCAAAGCCTGTATTGCCCAGCTGCTATTGATGTAATGTCCTTCAGTGCGGATTGCCCTTGATGTGTATAGCTCGAAGATTCAAAGACCATGTCTTCCCTCTGCTCTTGATGTGCTGTACCGAAGGACGGATTTCCTCGAGGTATATAGCCTGAAGGGTCGAAGTTCTGTGTGCCGAAGGACAGATTTCCTTGACGTATACAACCCGAAGGGTCAAAGTCCGTGTTTCTTGTTCCCTCGTGTTCCGATATGTCGAAGGATGGATTCCCTTGAAGTACATGGCTCGGGGGAGTAAGGACGGTGGAGGCGTCTCCCATTGTGGCATTGCCGTGGGCCTTAGAAGTCTCCGTCGTGCTTGACACTGTTTGATTCAATTGTAAGTATAACGTACTGCAGTGATAAAAGGGTGTATTATGGAGCCCGAATGCTCGATTTCTCAATCTGAGGACAGGGTGAAAGGGCGAAAGTCAGATCAGTCATAGATACTGGAGACGGAGAATAGACTATCATATAAATTAAGTGTATCGTCGGAGTCGATGGAGGACGCTCTAAAGTCAGAGAACTAGCTGGCATCCCATTTGAAGGAGACCGCAGTAACCGTCACTGGATCCATATTGACGGAATTGTCGAAACGAACATGCCAGAGGCCAGACGAGGCATTTGTGGTATCCAATCGGAAAGCCATGGCTCTATTCTCTGGGCATGCCTTGATCATGAACGTAGGGTTTGCCCTACCGGAAAAGCTGTGGGCTGAATTTGGTGCAACTATCACCCGTGAAGATGTAATCCAGAAAGCCAAAAAGGCATTGCAACCATTTACTCTCGAGTTTAAGAGTGTCGATTGGTGGACTGTGTATTCTGTGGGCCAACGTCTGTCTGGCAACTACAGGAATGATCGAGTCTTTATTGCCGGCGACGCAGCGCACACTAATTCCTCCGGCGCTGCGCAGGGTATAAACACAGGCTTACATGATGCCGTTAATCTTTCGTGGAAGCTCGCTGGATGCATCAATGGTTGGCTTACCAAGAGCGTGCTTGATACATACGACGCTGAACGCCGATCTGTCGCAAAGAGCATAATCGAACAAGATAAGATCATCTCAGTACTTACAGGAGGTGAAATTTCACACCAGTTCAAGAAGGATCCCGACGCCGATCCGCACAAGACATTGACAGATACATACAAAGCAAATGCTTCGTTGAACACAGGGTTAGGCATTGCTTACCCTTGCGATGGTCTCACAGTCCTTACCCCAGAAGTTGACTACGAGGAGGTAACGCCTGGCTGGAGAGTTCCTGATGTCCTTTTGCAGAAAGCCGGAATTCGTTTACCCGTACGCCTACAATCACTGACCAAGTTTAGTGGCAAATTCACCATCATGGTGTTTTGTGGCGACCCAACGAGAACGCATGCTTCCATCAAAACTATGCCCGACACACTTGTACGAATGAGCAATTTTACCGAATTTTCTGCCGGCATCCAAGGCTATATTACTGTCGTCGCTTCCGATAATGAGGCTGGATCCCCCAACGAGCGTCTTGGTGTACCGTGCTTCGGAAGAGCGTACTTTGCCGGAATTGTCAAGAGGGAGGATGCTCGCCAAGGTAACGGACAAGAGAACGGAGATGATTTGGTAACGGAGAATGTGAAAGTATCATTAGAGAAAGTGCATGAGCCGTCAAGTTGAGCCGGGAAAAGAATTGAGTAGCTCTAGAATGGGTCGGAATGTTTAGGCTGCTGCTCAAGCCGAGTCCCGCTCACGTACTTCGTGGTCCCCTACTCTGATCAGGAGCTGAGGCTGTTCCTCGGGATGAGTCGGGATCAACTAATGTGTGGCTTAAAAATAGCTTTGGCATTTCCACTCTCCTGCTTAAGTTGAGCCGGGCTCAAGTGCTTCATGGCTCTATTAGGGTCTCGAAAGCCTGGGTTGCTGTTCAAGCCGAGAACGTTTCCTGTCTCAGTGAAAACTCTCGTATCAAGAACTTCCACTTCTTCTGATACCTGTCTTGATACATACGAAATGGTCCCTTTCCATCATGCGATCGCAGATTGTCAGCGATGGGACGAAGGCAGTTGACGTGGTATTCTACCGCCACTTGCTCGGTTGTGAATACTTCCGTGGGTCCGATCCATCTCGACAGCACTGTGGAACAGATTGCTATTACATGCAGTAGGCTTTTGCAGGGTCGAACACGGACAGATGAACATCTGGCATGCGGTTCGTCCGCCCGATGGTTGTTTGTCTCCAGAGAGCCTTTTACTTGCCTTTCAGTCGGATCAACTAAGTCCGTTATCTGTTTTTACTCAGTATTCTAGAATGTCAGCCACTAAACAGGCTAAGGTCGAGATTTTGGCAAGAGTTTGGTTGCTGATCAGTCAAACATCCGATTTGAAATCGCGATCCTCTGACGGAGTTAAGGGTCTGGCTCTTATATCCGAGTCCAAGTCCGCCCACCCCCCCCCCCCCCGTCCGTCCATCCAAATACAAAAACGTCCCTTCGCGTCCTCTCGAAGCCATCCTAATCGTTCTCCTCAGCAGCAATTGATCATGACTGCACCACCGCCTCCCACACCGAAGAGCCTTCTAGGCCGACATCGAACCTTAGCCCCCACAGCCGCCGTTCATGTCAGCCCGATATGTCTAGGAGCGATGAATTTTGGCAATGCATGGAAGGAGATCATGGGCGAGTGCAGCAAGGAGACTGCCTTTGCAATGATGGACTACTTCTATGAGCAAGGTGGTAACTTCATTGACACGTGACAAAACTGGCCCTGTGAAGTCATCGTTAAATGAGACGCTGACGAAAGCTTTGTAGAGCCAATGGATACCAAGCTCAAGAGTCGGAAACATGGATTGGTGAATGGATGGCCAAGACTGGGCTAAGAGATGACATCGTCCTTGCGACTAAATACACTGCCGTATACAAGGGACTACATGACAAGAGAATGCGATCCAACTATGGCGGCAATTCGGCCAAGAGTCTGCACGTCTCAGTGGAGGACAGCTTGAAGAAGTTGCAGACCTCATACATCGACTTGGTGTGTAGTTTCTTTTCAGAAAGCCAGCCCGCTGCTAGATTAAGAACTTGGACTGACATCGTACCCATCGCACAGCTGTACGTCCATTTCTGGGATATGACTACATCGATCCCAGAGATTATGCAATCCCTCAACCACCTCGTCGCAACGCGCAAAGTCCTCTACCTAGGCATCTCCGACACCCCAGCCTGGATCGTTGTCAAATGTAACGCGTACGCACGCGAGCACGGTCTGCGCCAATTCTCCGTATACCAAGGCAAGTGGTCAGCAGCAGAGCGAGATTTCGAGCGCGACATCATACCCATGTGCATGGATGAAGGCATGTCACTGGCGCCTTGGGGTGCACTTGGAAGTGGGTACTTCAAGCCTAAAGAGCTGGTACACAACGATGGTGGCAGGAACTTGACGCACATCAGGTCGAAGCCAGCCGAGCAGGTGTCAGAAGTACTGGAGAAGATTGCAAAGAGGAAGAATACGTTGATCACGAGCGTCGCGCTAGCGTACGTGATGCGCAAGTCTCCTTACGTGTTTCCGATCTGCGGCGGTAGGAAGGTTGAGCATCTCAAGGGCAACATCGAAGCATTAGGGCTGCAGTTGGATGATGCCGACATAGAGGAGATCGAGGGAGCATACGATTTCGACGTCGGCTTCCCACACAACATGTTGAGTGGCGGACCAAACGCCGCAAAAGGAACTGGGGATAATGTCATGAGCAAGAGGCTGGGCCATTTCGACTACGTCAAAGGCCCTCAGCCAATTGCACCACATGTAGAATAGGATACAAGGCAACTGCTCGCCATTCGCGATATCTATCTTGATGAATCATCTAATTGGGATGGTAAGTCTTGAGAGTTACAACTTAGAAGTTGTCACTTTTGAGACGAGGAGAATGAGTTTTCGAGATGACAGTCGCAGCAGCAAATTCATTTCTTCTCAAAACAGACGGCCAAACACTAAGGTGGACTCGAACACCGTTCCCAGCTCTCTGTCTTGGGAACACACCACATCGTCGATACAGCTTAATTCGTGATTTTTTGATAGTGAATGTCTTTCGCTGCTAGTGTCAGACTGGCGACCCCACCCCAAATCAAACTCCGTTGAATCTCACCACATCTGACTTGCAGGCAAGCTGTCAAAAAAGTGGGTAGTTCTGAAGGTGCATAGAGCCCTTTATCAAAAGAAGCATTTGTAAAGGAGCGTGAATTCGGATACGGCGCGCTCAACGTGAGTCGCGAGCGGGTGTTTTGCGACCATAAGGTAATTCAAAAGGTACTTTTGGTCATTAAGTCGACTGCGCTTCGCGAACTCTGGTATTCAAGACTGCCAATTGTTTTGACACCCAGCCTGTCGGTCATCCTTGATAGGGATTGAGGTTTGCCTGCAAGTTCTGCTATAGCGCACGCGCCCTGTCCCTACAGAAGTCTTTGATAACGAAAGGATGGCTGCCAAGGCTATCATTGGCTGGCAGCTGTCACACTGCATATAGTATATACTAAGCGAAGAGGCGCTGCGCCTTTTCATGCGAAATTCACCGTCGAATGACCGCCCGCCATGTTACCATAAAGCCAATCAGGGCCGAGTCCTACTATAGCCTCATCGCCACTTTGGGAGTGTAGCGATTCCTCTCTGGAATTATTGCGCCCTCTCTTCAAACCTAACGAGGTCACGGGCCGCTGACTCTGGAGCCTCACCCATCCTTTTTCCTGCGCCAAAGCAGTGTTAAGTCACCGTGGGCACATACTATGAACAAGGTCATCGGATTGAATGCGTGCCTCTCATTGGAGTACTCGTATCAAAGTCTTTGTTGTTAGCGACAAGAAAAAGCGGTCATGTTCTTGGCGTCCTTTGTCTCAGCCTTGTGTCTGTATCGTGCAGTCATCGCCCTCAGTCCCGCAGCTACGAGTGCTGTCTCTCCGCAGCCTGCACACCAAGGTCGCCGGTATTCAGTGCTTGCTGCGCACCCTCTTGTGACCGATGGCCCGCGAATCGACGAACATATCCTTCTGGAACGGCAGGCTGTCGCAACATGCGGATACGTTAGTGGGAACGGAGGTATGCAGATACACCGCCACCTGCTTTGGAGCACAAGATCTGGTTGCGCAGCTAACACACTCACGATCTCAGCATCCTTTCTCACTTGCCCGTCGGGATACTCATGCACCTCTACCATTCAAGACTTGGTCCAGTGGGCATGCTGTAATCAGATCGAATGTCAAGGCAACTACAGAACATGCGTAAACGAGGGCGACAACTTCTGTGATGGTCTGGATCCGGCGTCCTGCTCTAGTATATACATCTCGATCCTCTCTTGGTGGGCACCTCTCGTTCACCAAGTACTACCATATGCTTACAGATTTTTAGCTCATCCGATGCACCTTCACGTGCTACCTTCGCAAGATCTGCAAGTCTGGGTGCCATTTTTACATATAATTCGTTGACATGTGCTGCGAGTGCTAAGACTATCCTGGTACTTGCTACTACAGAAAAGGAAGGATCTCGTCAATATGGCACTGTAGCACTATCCAATACATATAGAACAAGTTAATTGATCACTGGTAGCTATCTATAGGCCAGCTATATATAATATCTAGGATACTAGAATAATAATAAATAAATAGCGGAGAAAAACATACCGCCTAGGTATTAATTATATAAGGATTCTCTATTAATAAGATATTTTCCCTTTTAATAACTCTAGAAAATACGTACGTAACGCCCCCGTAAAGTAGTTTATATATACTATCGCGATAAGTGATTTCGTATATCTTTAGGGACTTTAATATTATCTTAAAATATCCTTAATTTTAAAGAGTCTTCCTAGATAAACTTTTAACTAGTTATTTAATAAATCTATCTCGGAGATATAAAAATAAGGCCTACGTTCTATTTAAATTATATATTTATATATTTAAAAGAAGGGATATACTTTATAAGTTTTTATTATTATTTATACTAAGAGTATTTACTCCGTTAAATATAAATCGTATATCTTATATCTAGTATATTGAATAATTCTCTTATTATAGAAGTAATAGTAAATATCCTAAGAGTTTTTATAGTAGTTACTATTTTCTTAAAGAATTTATAGTTATAATTATTAACTTAAAAGTATTTACTTTATTAAATATAAATTATATACTATTATATTAAGTTAATTATTATTATAATTTTTATTAATTAATATTAATTATTAAATTACTCCTCCGTGGATCTAAAAACTAGGTACGAATTAATAATATCTTCTAACTATTATAGTACGTTTATAATATAATAATTAATTTCGTATATCTTTAATAAATCGTAGTATATCGGTAAAGTAGGAGATTATATAAGAAAGTCGAGGTACTAAATATACTTTTTACTACTTTAGGCGGAAAAATAATAAAAAAAGAATATTAATTAAAATAAAATAAAAATAAAATCGTTTTAAATAAAAATCCTAAAAATAGTAACTTCGGATTTAAGATTTTAAATCCATGATTTTCTACTAGCGCCGGGTAGCTCGCTAAGGCTATATAGAGTATTATAATTATACTAATTTAATTTAAATTTTATATTACGTCGATTTATGAAAATTATATATATATATAATACCCCCTAAACTAGCGCGGTATTATAGACTATATAATTCATTTATAACTATATATATCTAATTATAAACTAGTACTATTTAGACTAGCTTATTCTAATTTATTTAAAATTATTTAAAATAAATCGAGGTACTAAATACGTATTTAGTAACTCCGGTATTAAATCGATCTTTAGGGCTAGTATATAAGTTAAATAAATCTAAATATCTTTTCCGTCTTTTTCGATAAAATACGGGTTTATTACTTTATTAATATAGTTACTAGTAAGGCCCTAATTTTATTTTATTTTATTAAAGATTTAGGTATATTTACTCTTTTTAGAATAAATACGTTTCTTTAATATACTTCTCTATAAGTTTAAAGATAAATATATTTTAATAATATCTTTTAATTATTATAACTTATCTAGGAGTAATAAGTAAATTCGTATACTTTTATAAATTTATAATAGTTATCGTCGGTACTTTAACTTTATATTACTTTATCGATATTAGAGAACCGAGAAATAAAGTAAAGTAAAAGAATAATTTAAATAATCTCCGGCTAGTTTACTTTATTATTTATTAAAATACGGCGGAGAAAATAAATAAATAACCCGAATACTTTTTCGATTCTCGAACTATATTATTTTTATTACGTAGAGTATTAAGTTTAAAGTATTATTAAGTAATTCCTAGAGGAGAGAATAAATAAATAGAGTTAATACTATTTACAGTTCTCGTTTATAAGTAATTCCTATTATATATATTTTTTCCTATTCTCCTTATATTTCTCTCTTCTTTTTTTAAATATTATTAATTATTATATCTTTTGGAATTAATATAAACCCTTGATTTTCTCGCTCGTAGTTCGTATAAAATTAATATTTATATAATATACCTAACTATTAACCGAATCCGCGTTAATTTTAAAGATATAAATCTTTAATTTTTTATTTTTTAGAGATATTTTTAGTATTTATATTTATATTTTTAATATTTTTCTTTTTAATTTTTTTAGGTACTTTATTTATTTCTTAATTTATTTATTTATAGTTCTTTATTTACTTTTTAATTAAGTATCTTTAAATTCTTTATAATATAAATAAAATAATCGATTTTATTTTAAATTATAGGATTAATCTAGGAGGTTTTAATATTTTATATTTTTAAAAATAAACTACCTTCGTTATTTAAATAATTTTTCTAATTCTTATATATTCTTAATATATACTAATTCTTTTTAAATTTTATAGCCGTAATTAAGTTTCTTTTTATAATCGTTATACCCGGGGTTTTATACTTATTTTAGGATCTAGGAATAAAAAGATTATTTTTTTAATTTATCGGGTTCGACGTAGAGATTAAGGGGAAGTATATAGTAATTATTTATAATACTACCGTCCTAATCTTTATAGTTTATATAGGTTTTTTAATTCTTATTCTTAAGTCTTACTAATTACTCGTTAGGTTTAATAATATTAATTCTTTTTCTTTTTTTAACTCCTCCTCTTTCTTTATCTCTAGCTAGTTATTAAAAAGGGATATATATAAATTATAAAAAGTCTAGTATTACTCTACTCGATAAAATAATTTTTAGAGTTTATCCTCCTATTTATTTACTAGCCTAGCCTCGTCGTCGTTATTTTTATTTAAAAACTTTAGTAGAAGAGAGAGCCTATATTATATTTAGTTATAATTTTAATAATAATAATAATCTTCTTTTTAAAGATACTAATCTTAGGATTTAAAATTATAATAATTTTATTTTCAAAGAGTTTAAATCTCTTTTTATTCTTATTATTACTCTAGTTTCTAAATTTATCTCTCTTATTTTTACTCCTATTATCGAGTCCGTTACTCTTATTTTTACTTTTATTCTCGAGTTTACTATAAAGCCTATTACTCCGGTTATCGAGCCTATTACTCCGGTCTCTACTCCGTGTATATAGTTTCTTCCTATTCCTAATATTTAGTCTCTATTAATTCCTAGTAATTTTATAATACTAGAATATTTCCGAGTTAAGAATTCTTTCCCGGCTTTTATAACTCTAGCTCCTATTTATTAATTATATCCTAATTTAGTACTAAACGATCCTATTACTCTTTATATTCTCCGTAGTATAATTTTTACTCTTATAACTCCGGCTCGACCTATATTTATATTAATTTATATAATTCTTTTTTAATCGATATTTATATTATTTTCTTAAACGGAGCTTCGAGCTAGTTAAACTTAATAATATATATACCTCCTATATAAAGATCTTACTCTGGCCTAGTATTTATATAGAGAGCGAGAAATAATTTAAGAAGTTAAACTTTATAATTAATAATAAAGATAAATTTCCTGAATTTTTTTTATTAAAGTATAAAAGATACTTTTCTCTATATATTTAAATACTTAACGAATTCAATATTAATTCGTATACTAAATTAATTAATCTCTATATATTATCGATACGTTATTATTTTCTTAATATTTATATTATTAATACTCCTTTATAATTTTCTCTAAAATTTGAGTCTTTAATTTATATAAGTAGATTTTCTTACGCGATAATATATTAGTTTTAGACTTTACGGATCCTTAGTAGTTATATTTAAATTAATTTAAATAGGTCTATTTTTAAGAGTCCACGACTTTTATTTCTTCTATTTTTTTCTTTTTTTCTTTAAAAATATTTTAATTTAATTTTATAATTATAATAAAATTAATACCGACGTAGTATATAACTAATATAAGAAAGACCTAATATACTACGTCGATTTATATTTTAAATTAAATAATACTTTTACTTTATTAATATATTATTACTATTATTATATTAGATAAATAATATCTATATTATTAAATCTTCTTTAAAACTTTCTCTGAAATTTACCTATATATATATATATAAAATTAATACTAATATAAAATACCTTTAATTTAAGAAAAATCTAATATACTAGATTAATTCGTATATTTATTTTAAGTATCTCTATTTATTATAGTTACTTTATTTACTCTATAATAAGTAGATTAATTTATTATATTAATTATTTAATCTTTAATTTATTTTCTTCTATTAGGCGAATTATTCTCGGAAATTTTAATTCTTTTTTATTTTTTAGTTTAAGGTATCTTTACCTAAATTTAAATAACTTTAAATAATCTCTATAATATAAATACCGCGTCGTCTTTCTATTATTTTTAATAAATGTATAAATAGAGCCTTATTTATTAATATATCCTATAATAATAAAGAGTCCTCTTTATCTAAATATACTCTTTAATCTATTTATTCGCGTATTTAATAAGAGATTAATATAATAGTATATAGTATAAAAGATATTGATTATTCTATAGAGGATTTGGCTTTAATATATTAGAGTCCTAGAGTTACTTTAGTCCCGATAGAGTTAGCTGTAGGGCTTAGCCCGCCGTCTTAATAGATATTTATAATAATACTCCTATTAAAGTCTACCCCGTGATAGATCGCTTAATTTAAAAGAAAGAAGTTAACGCCCTTATTAATATATTTATATAGGGTATCGCTAGTAATAACGTAAATAGTATCTATATATAGAAGTAAATAAATAAGTAGTATATATTCTAAATTATCGACTAATTACGGGTAGGCCTATAGAGCCTTAAAGTTTAATATAGAGCCGTAAAACTTAATATTAAAATCGCGATAACGAGGTAAGGCGATAGGGCGGTATAGAGATAATATAAACAACTAATAATAAGAGCTATAATATTAATAAAATAAAAGTATATATATATAATATTATAAAAGTATTAATATTAAAGGACTAGGGCCCTAAATATATATTAATAAAGTAAAGTCTTAATATAAATCTAGGCTAGATCTAGGCTAGATCTAGGTAGTCGATTTTTTTATATATAATTAAGGGGGTCTTGGCGTAAAATCTATAGACTTAGTATAAATCTATAGTCTTAGCGCAGTTTTGGAATAACTAGCGATTTCTAAGAGTAGTCGTTTACCGGTATATTTAAGATTGAAACTATTTTAGCGCGAGGCTAGTCCTAATCTAGTATATTTACCCCCGGCGGGCTAGTTAAGAGCTATACTACTACTATTATTAAACGAGTATACTAAGTATAACTAGGGCTGGCTATATAACCTAGTATAGTTTTTACTCTTATTTTTACTCGTATTAAATATAGCTAGAGTTAACTATATAATTTAATATAGTTTTTTACTTTTATTTCTTATTAAGGTAGCTACTCTTATTAATAGAGTTATTATTAAAATATAGAGTTATTAAAGAAGTTAGAGTTATTAAAATTAGAAATAGAAATAAGGTAGCTTCTAAAATAGTATAGAACTATAGAGTTATTATTACTTCTAGCTTAAATATCGCTCGTATTAATAATTAAAGTAAAGTAGATTTCTACTATTATTGAATATTGAGCTGAAGCTACTATAATAACGTAGTTTACTCTATAATAAAGTCTAGAATCATAAGGTAGCTAGTTTTACTACTAGTTAACTAACGAGCTAATTATTAAATTAAATATTAAATTAATCGGCGAGTTAAGTATTAAAAGGATACATTATTAACTAATATAATCGAGCTATTAAATCGTCGAAATAAATCGTGTATAATGAGGTAGCTAGTCTTACTACTAGTTAATTAACGAGTTAATTAGCGAGTTGACTAGCGAGCTAGTTAAATTAATTGAGCTAGCTACTAATAAACTATTAACTAACGAGTTATAAACTATCGTACTCTTAACTAGTATTATTACTCGATATTAAAACTTTTACTATTAAAGCGCTAGAGTAAATCGTATATAATAAAGTAGCTAGATTTATTACTACCTAAATAACGAATTAACCATTAAATAAACTAACGAGTTAACTATTTATTTAATTATCGGTAAATTAACGGAGTTATTAACTACGCGACCTTTTACGGTACGAATTTCCTAAAGAGATCTTTTATAATAAGGTAAACCTTCTTATTAATTTTCTAGATAAGTTTATAAATAGGCGGAGGAGGCGAGACTACGCGGTATACTAGAAGTAAGACTGCGCGGTATATAAAAGGAGGCGTAGCTAGCGGAGTAGCTTCTTATCTTAATATTATTATTAATATTATTCTATTTAAACGCGGAGGAGCTAGTTAAGTCCGTACTTTCGTTCTACTAGATACGTATTTAGTATATAAATACTAATATAACTAATTCTTAAAAAGAAAGATCTATAAATATAGTTTATATATAGGTTTAGTATATTTACTATCCTAGGAGTAATATATAAGGCGTACTATAGAGGAGAAAGCTATATCGTAAAACTTATAAAAGTAATAGTTTTAAGGATCTTTAGCCTCGCTGAATAAAGTAAATTAATACGATTTTATTTTAAGCGGTAGCTTAGTCTCCTTAACTTTTATTACTATTATCGAGGGAACTAGTATTTTTAAAGGAGTTAAATAAAAAGCTAGTTAATAACTTTATTATCGAGAGCTCTTTTATTAAATCGTTAAAGTACCTAGAGTAGAGGTAGCTAGGACTAAAGTAGTTTATACTATTATAACTAGCGTTAAAGAAGCTAGCGTTAAGAAAATTAATATTATTAAAGAGGCTAGCGCGGGAGTTATTAAGGGAGTTAGGGTAGGTAAAGTTCCTACGTTAACGCCTAAGCTAGTAACTTTCTACTATTATATAAATAACTTATTTAATAGATATTACTTCTCGGTAATTAAAATAGCTAGCGCTACTCGTTAGATTATAACTACTATTCCTAGTTAACCTAATTTATTAAATAAGTCTTGGCTTAAGGTTAGGGTAAGCCCTTTAAAATAATATATAATTAATAACTACTATAGTTACTACTCTTTAATAAACTATATTAATATATAGAAGAACTATTCTTATAGGCGTTATTAGCGCCAAAAAAAGTTTTTATTTTTTTTATTACTACAGACGCCTATTCTAACCCCTTTATATATTAACGCCGCTAGTATTTATTAAGTCTAAATTATAGCCCCGAATTCTTTTAAATTTATAAAATCTTCCTACTTTAATAATAACCCTCCTAAATAATTCTTTCTAAAATATATTTAACTTATTTATTAACGTTAATAAAAAATAAATAAAAATAGAAGATTATTTATACGTAAAGTTATAAATTAATATAGGGTCTTTAAAATTATTTTTAAAAATAGAATAAAAAACTAGACCCTATTAAAAACGAGCCGATAAAACCGTTAAAGACTAATTTTTAAAGAAGAGATTATTATTACTCGATAAATTCTACGTTTATAGCGCTAGGGCTAGCTACCCTATATTAAATAAATATATTAAAAATAGAGGAGATACTAGCTCGAAAGGGTAATACGAAGTTATTAAAAATTAATTAAATATAGAAATATCTAAATCGTTACTCTAAGATTAAAACTATATATATTTCTTTATTAAATAAAGAGTATATTTTAACTTAAAATCTTAAAATCTTAATTAATTAATTCGATCTTTTTTAGAGTTTAAAGAATAAATATAACGTTTAGAATAAAGATATATATAATATAGACGAGAAGAGCTTTATATAAAAAGTAATTATTAAACTCCGGGTTATAATCTCGAAAAATAAAAAGAAATAATATATAACGTAGTACGGGAATCGGGAATAAGTCTCTTTTATTAAATATATTTTTATAAATAAGCGAGTACTTCGGCCCTAGATTATTTTTAAAATAGTACTATAGTAGAAAGCCTAGTATAATATTTTATTAAAAGGCTATTTTTCTACTAGTAAAAATAAATAAACTAATAACGAGCTAGGCTTCTTCTAGTTCGTTTATTATTTTAAAAAAGAGATAATTACTACGTAGAAAGACGAATTATTATAATTAAAGTTCTTTTAGGGCCTTAGTATACTTAATAGGCTAAGAGATTATTTACTACTCGACGTAGTATATAGATTAATAAATAGATAAGCGCTCGACCGCTTAATTATTTAATAAAGGAATAAATAGGTAAATAGATAAATAGTATAGTTTCTTTCTTTTATATAAACTACGTATTTTCTTAATAGGTAGGAGCTTTGTACTTAACTTCCCTTAAGACTTTTAATTATAAATTATAAATATAGACGTTTATTAAATCTTTAATTAAGTTTATTAAATTTATCTAGTTTTATTTAATATTAATACGAAACCTATTATACTTTAATCCTATATACTCCTCTTTATAAATATTAACGTAGGTTCTATCGATATTATATTAAAGTATTAAACGGAGAGCCTTAATATTTTAAATACTTTTAGGATAAATACCTTAAGATTAATAAAGACCCTAACTTTAAATATCTAAAACAGTATAAAAAGACGTAATATTATAGAAGAAGGGGACCGTATTAAGGTCTCTCGACTAGATTATTACTATAGAGAGCGCGAGAAGCTTAACAATTAACTATTATAACTTTAATTATTCTTTATATTTAACGAGAATACTATACTAGTTATTAAATAGATAACCTTTACAATAACCTATATAAGAGAAAAATATTTAGAAATAAGTTAAATTATTTTTAAAATACTATATAGAAGTAATAAACGATATCGATAATTTATTAATAAAGTTTTAAATAGAGAGTTTCTCTAGGTTTAAAACCGAGATTCGTTATATATTTAAATTATCTAACGAAAGTAGTATAATAATTCGCGTTATTTAATACTTGATATAACGAAGGTCTATATCCGATTACTCGGCGTAGTTCTAATATTATATAATATTAACGGACTAGGATAATACTACTCTTATAACGATATATCGACGAGGATTAAAAGATAATATAAAAGACGAATTTATATAAATAGGAGCCGTTATTAAAGACCTCGATATATTTATAAAATAAATAATCAAGATTAACGATAAGCTATACGAATATATAATAAAGAAATATTATAACGGAGGAGTTAATAGATAAGGACGTTTAAGAGTTTATAATAATAGATATAATTCGGTTAGTTATTACTACTATAAGAAACTTAACCCGTATAATTATATATTAATAAAACTCGATTTTACTAAGAAGGGACCTACGAGAGGATTTTAAAAAAGAAATAAATAATAATAAAAGGGTAAAAAAATAATAAATTACTATAATTATAATAAGCCGGGCTATATCGCTAGGAACTATTATTCGAAAAATATAATAAATCGATAATAATTAAATATATTTAAGAAGAAGATACCGGATAGCGTAACCGGGTCCTTTAAGGATCTAGTATAAAATAATACTATATTTAACGACTTATTAAAGAAGTAGAGGGATATTAAAAAAAAGATCGTCTAGAGAATTCGAGAGCTCGAAGAACTAGATAATAATAATAATAAACTCTAAAGGAAGATCTGGAGGAAGGATAAAAATAAGAATAAAGTATAATAAATTCTAAAGAATAACTTTAGATAGTAAATTATCTCGATAATTTTAAAACTTAATTTATTATATTAAAAGAGAAACCCGAAGAAAAGAAGAAGGAGAAAAAATAACCCTCTAAAATTAATTATACCTATAATAAATATTACTTAAGATATAAGGAGATATACTAGTTAATATATACGAGCGAATATTATAAATATTATTACGATAGCTTAGGAGAGCGAAAGTATATTATAAAGTTAAATTATAATTATAATTAATAGAATAACTACGTTAGAGATAATTATTCGTAGTACCTAGTTAAGAAAAGGGAGAACTAAGTCTTCCCGGGCTACGATAAAGATTAATAATTATAGTTACGAAACTAAATAGGATATAGTAAGAAAACGAAATACTATAACTAGGACGAATAATACTACTATTTAATTAAAGATTACGAAAGATACTTCGAGTCTAAAGAATATTATAGATTTCTATCTTTATCGGGAAAAGACTAGTCTCTTATATTAAAGAGAAATATAAAGAGATTAACGTATTGACTTTAAAACGATATCTATATTTAACTTAATACGGTATATATATACGAATACTAGTAAAAGTCAACGGATATAAGGTCGTTATAATAATAGACTTAAAAGTAATTAATAACTTTATATCTCGAATAATAACTTAGGTAATTAACTTATTAACTCGAGAAAAAAAGAAATAATATAAACTTTAATTAACCGACGGGTCGAGGTTATTAATAAGAAGAATAAATAAAGAAACGTTCCCGCTACTAATTATTATTAAATACTACTATAAGGAAATTACCTTCGATATAATAGGAATAACTATTTATTATATTATTCTAGGGATACTTTAATTAAAGAAATATAATTTAATAATCGATTAGAAGAGAGGAGTATTTATATTTCTATATATTAAAAACGTCGCTAGTATAATACCTATATACTTATAGAGGATAGTTATAAATAAGAAATCGAACCGTAGCCTAGTCGAAGTTTATAGTACTTTATCTTCGAATAAAAATAACTTTATATAAGGATCCGATTCGATATATACTAACTAAAGAGGTTAATAAGGCGAATAAATTAAAAATTTTAAGAGTAAAGACGAACCTCTTAATATCTCTAAAGAGTATTAACGATAGAAGTATCTCTTTTAGGAAGAGATAACTATAAAAGTATTATTTAAATATTGGCTATAAGATTATAAAATCGAACTCGAATTTAATAAATAACCGATATTTAGACCTATTTACACTTTATTAGAAAAAGAACTCGGAGTACTTCGCGGGTATATCGACGAGAATTTTAAAAAAGAATTTATTCGAGAATCTAAATTACTAGTAGGTTATTTAATCCTCTTTATAATAAAGAAGGATAAAAGTCTATAATTATATATAAACTACCGAAAGTTAAACGATATTATAGTAAAGAATCGGTACCCTTTATTAAATATTAACGAGTTATAAGATCGGTTTATAATAATAAAAATCCTTATATAACTAGATCTTCGAGGCGCGTATAATTTAATTCGAATAAAAGAAAGCGAGGAGTAGAAGATTACCTTTAAAACTAAATACGATTATTACGAATATTTAATAATACTCTTCGGATTTACTAACGTACTAGTAACCTACTAAATATTAATTAATAATATTATACGAGTATACCTAGATATAACGGTAATTATATACCTCGATAATATCTTAATCTACTCTACTAATAAGGAAGAATATATTTAATATATATTTAATATTTTAATTTATTTATTACTAGCTAGACTTCTCCTTAAATTAGAGAAGTAAATTTTATAAAGAATTAATTAAATTCTTTAAATTTATAGTTAATACTAGAGGTATTTATATAAACCCTAAAAAGATTAAGAGTATTAAAGAATAATTTATACTATATAATATTAAGACGGTATAAAGTTTCTTAGGATTTACGAACTTTAATAAAAGATTTATTAAAGACTACTCTAAAAAGGCCTTACTATTAATAGATATTACGAAGAAAGATATTACTTTCTAGTAGGGAAAAGAATAATAACGATCTTTTAAAGTATTTAAAGAGGCCTACGAGAAACTACCGGTACTATATCCTTTCCGAAGTAATAAACTAGCTCGAATCGAAACCGATATTTTAAATCTCGTAATAAAAACTTATATACTTTAATAGAGAAATAATAAATAGTACCCTATTATATACTATTTAAGAAAGATATTATTAGCGGAGTAGAATTATAATATATATAATAAAGAATTACTAATAGTGGTTTTAATATTAGAGTAGTAGAGAGTTTATATAGAAAATTATTTAGACTTTACTATCTTTATAGATTATAAAAACCTTCTTAACTTTATTACTACGAAGTAGTTAAACCGAAGATAAATTAAATAGTTAAAACTATTAGGATAATATAAATTCAAGATCTTCTATATTCTAGGAAAAAATAATAATCGCGCCGATATATTTAATAGGCGAGAAGACTATATAGAGAAGAAAAACGTAGTTATTTAACTAGTCTTTATTTAATAATAGGATAGATCGCTAGTCCTAGTATAATAACTAGTAGCGATACTATATATCTCTATTCCCGGAATTATTAATAATATTAGGAAAGAATATAAAAACGATATTTTAACTAGAATATTAAGAAGTTAATAACTATAAATAAAATAACTAATTAAAATATATTCGGGATATATACCTAAGTTTAATAAAACCTAGAAAGATAAGACGAAAGCTAGGCCAATAGGATTTCACTACCTTAAAGGGTTACGAAATTAATTAAGATAAAAGAGAATAGAGGTAATAGAGATAAGACTTAAAGTATTAAAGTAAAAAATAAACTACTAACGCGTTCTAACACGACGAAGATATTATAATAATAAAATAAAACTAGTAATTAAATAAGAGGGTATAAAGGGGGTATAAGAGTTTTAAAAGAATTAATAGTAATTATAATAAAGGCTATAAAAGATATAGAATATAAGGAGGTATAATAAATAATATACCGCGGGTTATAATTAACGTAGATCGCGCTAGGAATAGTCTTTAATTATATATAAGAATTAATAGAAGAGCGTAGGCTCTAGGAGGCCTAAATAGACTCGTTAAAATAAAAGATCTAGAAACTTAGAGCGAGGAGTATATTTATATTATTAATATAAAGCTGGGCTAATACTACCCGTAGATATATATTTATTCTAGCGAGATATATAGCCGAAACGAACCCCCCTCTCCTAGTAATAACGACTAGCGCGAAAGCGAAGTAGTTAATAATTAAAATAAATAATACTAAGGCTAGGGGATAATTTAGGAAGGTAACTAGTTTTTAATTAATTAAAATATTCTGGAATAGAGTTTACCCGGTAGCGGAGTTAATTATTAGAGTAAAATAATTAATAAAAAGAGACTTCGTTTTATATTATATAATAATAAAGGTAAGATAAGAGTTAGAGAAAATAATTAAATAAATAAAAAGTATTAACCCCTCGGCGAGAATATTAAGATAAATTTATTTAATAATAATATATAGTATAAAGAAGGAGGCCGTCGATATAAATAATTAAAAAGCGGTAATAAAGATATTAAAGAAAGATAATTATAGGCTATACCTAGGACTAGATATTATAAATATAAAATAACTAGGATTCGCCCTTAAGCTAGACGAATACGGCCGCGAGAAAAAATATTAAATACTTTTTCTTAAAATCCCGGACCTAGATATAGTAAATAAACTAGTAACGGACGGGTTCCTAAAAAGCGAATAATTATTATTATACGAGAGGTAGGAGAGAATAAATAACCCGAGGTAATATTTTAATTATTAAGGGTACGGTTATATAGCCCTAATTTATAAAAACTAGCCTAAATACGGGATATATATAGAATTTTATAAATTATACAAATATAATACCGAAAGCCCGAAGGAAAAGCGCTATATAGTTTATTCCGGATATTATAAATCCTAGAGTAAAGCGTACCTAATTAGGTAAAAGGAGATATACCGAATTTAATAAAAATTAGAGAATAAACCTAGGTAGTTCGCGGTATTACCGAGGATAATAGCTCTAAGCTCCTAGGTATAACTAATTAATAATAAATTTATACTAGTACCGGCTAAGGGTATAAAGAAGAGGAAAGTAATAACGAATATAATTAATAAAATCTAAAACGCGGTTACTATACTTAGGAAGGTAGGGAGGCCGAGATAAAATAATAAATTAATAATAATATTTAAGTAAATAGTCCTTTAAGTCCTAAATAGCCTCCTAATAACGGTATTCGATTAACTAGACGAAAACCGGCCAGAATTAATATTATTAAATAGTTAAGAAATAAACGAGGAATTTATAAAAATAATATTAATATATAATAAATTATAGTACTTAATTTAAAGTCGTATAGTATAATATTAAAAAGGAATTAAAATTAATAATAAAGTTACTTTAAGACGAGTAAATTAAAAACATCGATATTATAATTATTTAGGAGCCTAGTTAGAATCCTACTACCTAGGCGCTATATAATAATAATATTAATTACTTCTACCTAGTATATAAGGGAGGCCTAAAGGCCCGTATATACTTTTATATAAATAAAAGAATCGATACGGGTAACTAGGAGCTAGTCTATTATAAAGGCGACCTATACTTTATAAGAATTATATTAAACGAGCGAAGAAATAAAAAGGAATCTCGGTCGGATAAAGTCGGGGAGGAGGAGGTTATTAATTAAAAAACCCCCTATTATAAGAAAATATAAATTTATAATATATATTTGAACCTATTACCGATATAGTATACCTCGATTAATAATCCGTTAATATTACTACTACTAAAGAAAGCGTTAGCGGAGGAAGGCGAATATATCCTTTTAGAAAACTTTAACCTCTACTACCCTAGCTAGAATAATACTAGGCGATATATATATTATATTATAACTAATTATCTCCTAGGAATAATAAAGTCGAGGGAAATAAAACTAGGGTTACTAGAAGTATTTATTATATAGAAAACCCGAGGATATAAAAATATAATCGATTTATTATTCTTTACGAGAGGAGCGTACTAGGTTATAAATAACTTTATAATCCGCGAAGATTTATATTATAACTCCGATTATAGGCTAATAATAATAGAATTCGAGTAAATATAAAAAAAAGTAATACTACGTACTCGGTGTACCTAGAAGAAGATTAAAGATAACGTTATTTAAAAAGAAATATAATAAAGTGTAAAGTCTCTTTATTAGGCGTTAAGGAAACTAAAGCTCGAAAATAAAGAAAATATTAATTAATACCTAAATAAAATAATAAAAGGCTTTTAAAAAATTATCGAGTTTATAATCTTATAAGCTCATTTATACTAAAGAGCTAAATCCTATTAAAACTCCCGTTATATTAATATTATATTAAAAGTAAAGGAATATATAAAGGAGTATAAACGAAGTCGAAATACTAGGACGGAGGAGGCCCTAGATATAATAAATAACGAGAAAATATATATAATTCGAAGAACGAAAATATTCTTTTAATAGGAGAGTATATATAAAGCCTCGCTAAAGTCGACGGGAGTATAAAAACTCGTAAAATAAAAAAGGGAGAAAAATAACTACTTAAAAGAGCTCCTTTAATTCTTAGTTATTAAAAACGATAAAGGAGGAAAAACTAGAGACTTCGAGGGTAAAATAGAAACCTTATAAAGAATACTATTTCCCCCTCTACGGACGGTAGATTTAAATAATATCGACGGAATAAAGTACCCGGAGCCCGTTAAAATAAATTAAAAAATAATTAGGGTAGAAGTATATAAGGTAATATAGTACCTATATCGGCAAGTCCGGAAACCCCGATTTTTGCGTATTTTGCACCGAAATTACATAAAATACTAGAAATGCGTATCTGCTTATATCCCGTATTCTAAGTATATTATATAACTAAAATGTAGTTATATAGCTGATTTTAGTATATTTAGTACCTAAAATACACTTATATAACTGATTCTAGTATAATTAATACTTAACGGGCAAATAATAATAAATGGATAATCCTTGATATTATTCTATAGTGCTTTAAATATACTATTTATACTTTGGGTAATAATAGTATTATTATTATAATCATTACCGTCAGCGCCTTTAATATCGTTATCGTATTCAGATCTTTATATATATATTGATTAATTAATATATATTCTACTTTATTTACTTTATCGGCAAGTCCGGAAACCCCGATTTTTGCGTATTTTATACCGAAATTATATAAAATGCTGGAAATGCGTATCTGCTCATGTCCCGCATTCTAAGTATATTATGCACCGATTAAGCAGCGATATTACACCGATTTAGCAACTTTTTTTTTTTTTTTTTTTGTACTTTAACTTTTTATAGTATATA